>Ga0308161_1000078_pt1 | contig 297155 bp, 271 predicted proteins | sample PhyFR2_FD_201034 | JGI IMG/M metagenome (GOLD analysis project Ga0308161, IMG submission 201034) | Phyllosphere microbial communities from UC Gill Tract Community Farm, Albany, California, United States - DLSLF.R2 | ecosystem: Host-associated > Plants > Phyllosphere > Unclassified | place...
ACCCCGGCGTAGATCGCGCCCTCCACCAGCCCACTGACAAAATCACTCAGTAACGAGCTGTGTACCAGCGGATCGTCAAGCCTGGCGGCAACGTAATCGGCCATGGTTCAGGCCTCCGCCACTGCGGAGGAAAACGTCTGGCGGATGGCCTGCCATGCCAGCAGTTGCTGTTCATTAAACTGGCCTGCAGTACTGAACGTGATTACCAGTAAATGATCCCTGCACCATGCCACCAGCAGCTTTTGATCGACCAGCACGCCCTGATTTTCAAAGCGCATCGCCACTTGCTGCGCAGGCAGATCGCCCAGCATGCTCTCCTCAGGCGACTGCGCGCTGAACTTTTTCATATCGCGCTTCACCTTTTGCAGTTGCTGCTGCAAAAAGGTATCCAGCTGATCGACCGTGATCTGCCAGTCGCGGGTCACCACCAGCGTCGCGCCTAAACTGGCCAGCGGCAGCACGGTCACACTCTGTTCCTGAACTGCGTCAGGCAGAGTAAGCATGCCCTCTGATAAGGCATATTTCACTGTCTGGCTCACAGGTTGCTCCCGGCATCTTTATTGATGAACACCTTGCTGACTTCTGCGGCAATCTCTGTCGGGCTTGGCGAGGGCGCTGCGACCGGAACGGGCTGGTTGATATTCAAATCCAGTATTCCGCCGGTGTTAATTTCACCCTGCCCTGAGGCGTTAATCTGAAAGTTTTTACACTGTAGTGAAATGGTGCCGTTGGGATTCATGTTCAGCAGGCTGTCACCGGTGACAAAAGTAATACCGCTGCTGGCCGCCAGCATAATGTTACTGTTCGACTTCAATATATAATCGGTACCGACTAACTCACTGCGGGCGTATTGCGTCTGCTGGGCGTACTGACCACTGACTTTGCTTTCGAAGCTTTTCTCCACGCTAAGGGTATGATTACCGCCAACAGAATGGGTTTCATCATTTTTGACACGGGTATCCATATTCCGCTCAGCCTGCATCCACAGCTGCTCTTCACCGCTCTTATCTTCAAAGCGCAAGGCGTTGGCATTATCCGGCGTACCGTTTTTACTGCGGCTGATAAAGCCCATTTGCGTTGCAGCGGCAGGCAGCGACCACGGCGGCATACTGGCTTCGTTATACACGCGGCCGGTGATAATCGGACGGTCCGGATCGCCATTGATAAAGTCGATCACCACCTCGTCACCGACGCGAGGGATCTGCACGCCGCCAAAGCCCTGACCCGCCCAGGCACTTGAGACGCGTACCCAGCAGGAGCTGGTATCGTCGCCTTTTGCCAGACGATCCCAATGGAATTTCACCTTCACGCGCCCGTATTTATCGGTCCAGATGGATTCGCCGTTCGGCCCCACTACCCGCGCAGTCTGAGGGCCATGAGTACGCGGCCACCCGGTGCGCTGCGGCGAGCGGAAAGTCACATCCGCCGGAATCACCACAAAGTTGATTTGATGCCGGTTGTCATTGTCGCCGCCACTGGCATAGGTGTTTTCCTGCAAGGCGTAGGAAGCTTTTACCACCAGATAATCACCGCTGTCACAGGGATAAGGGGGCTGGCTAAGGGTAAAGGTATAACCCGGCACAATTCCCAGCGCGGTGCCGACGGCGTCAATGCATTGATGCTTCGCCAGCCACTCTTCCTGACGAATGCGTGCATAAAATTCGCCGTGGCTGTGGTCAACAAAACGCCCCGGCCACTCATAGTAATCAATCTGCCCCGGCGACGGTGAAGATGGATTTTGCCGCGCCTGAAATAGCCAGGCATTCGGTTTACGGAAGTCGTAATCATCAATGCTGTAGATGCCCGGCATCACGTATTCGCTGATTGCCCATTGACCAATTCCTTGCTCGCTGGTGCTACCGCCCGACTCGCTGACGTGATAAGGGATCACCTCGTAACCCTGATACGGCTGGTGCTGCTGCGCGCTATCCATCAATACCAGCGTATGTTTGTCCGCTTCATGGCGGAAGAAATAGTAAATTCCTTCCAGCTCCATCAGGCGGGAGATAAAGCTGTAACTGTTTTCCTGGTACTGCACGCAGTATTGCCAGTTGCGATACTCGCCGGTCAGCTTGTCTTCAATGTTTACGCCATACTCACCCAGCAGCGTTTTGATAATATCCGGCACCCGCTGGTTCTGGAAAATACGCTGATTGCGGTCGCGTAACATCGGCCACAAATCCGACTCCATAACCAGCTTGTACACCGCGTAACGCATGCCATTAAGCTCGGTGCTCTGCACATTTACCGATGTGACTTTCCCATTGAGATAGCGCGGTGTGGCCAGCAGTCCCTGGGTGGGAATGGTGAGGGTAATTGGCTGGCCCAGCATTGCTTTGCGGTCAAGGCGTGCATTGGTACTGAGCAGGCTGACATCCAGCGAATAGGAGCGCGATAGCTCCTCAGTGCCGGTGAGTTTCCAGAAAAGCAGTTCTTCGACAGGAAACTGTACAGAAATGCGTTCATGCATAACGTTTCATCCATAAAATAATTCACTACCCCTGCTACGGGGAGTTCACCTGATCCTTCAGGGAGTCACTATTCATATCTTTTACGGGCAGGACACAATGCGCATTCCCGATACTTTACCGCTAGCCACGGTTTTTCGATTTGCAGAATGCTGCCTTGCGTTGTTTTAAACTAACCGCTGCGAAAGCGCAACGGTAAACATCATCCGTTGCACACCAGGCTTTTTAGTCAATAAAGACAGGGGTATTGCTCAATTTATTTCACTGAGGATTTTTTAAAAGCAGCACCTACCCCTGCCTGTCGTCGTCACAAGGACATTCAGGGTTCTGGTTTGGGGATATTGATGGGTGAGTCGTCAGGATGACGCCAGCGTTAAACCGCTTGATCGTAACTCAGCGACTCTTTCTGCACATGCGGAACCAGACGATCGTGCATAATTTTAATCGCATCGCCCAGCGCCATACTGCGCCCGGCCAGCGTAAGCTGACTTTGTGCCAGCAGACACAGTGCGGCATTCTCACCGGTTTCGACCACCAGCAGACGCGCCTGCTCGCCATTCTCGCACAGCTGAACCTTCACCATATCGCCTTCACCCGGTCGCCATTCAACATGGTGATAACTTTCAAAATGCCAGCTTTTCGGCATTAACGGCTTAAGGAAGCGGGTCGCCACCAGCGCATTCAGCACCAGCTCCGCGCGTTGATCGGCTTTCAGTCCGGCCAGGCGGCATTTTTCGTCAAAGTTGAAGAACTGCGCCGCATCGTCAACGCAAAAACCTGAGACGCTGAAAGCATCCGGGGTGAGCATTTTGCGCGGAAAACGGGAACGGAACAGCATACCATCTGCCAGATCGAGCATCATGCGGTCATGCTCTGCGTCAAAAAACCAACGCCAGTTGTCGTCAGGTTTGATTCTCATGGTACGCCCTTTAAGAAAAAAGATTATGACTCTTGCCTGGAGTTTTGTATTCGAAACCTCTGCGGTAGCCGAAGGTGAAACGTAGCGGCAAAATGAATATAGACTAAATAATGACTAATCGGGATAAAATATAAACGAGCCAGCGGCAGAAATAAAGCCCCTGGCTGATTTAGCGGAGAATAGTATCAGAGGCAGGTCACAGTTGTGACACTATTTCCTTAATTAATGGCGGTCCTTTATAGATAAAACCAGAATATATTTGCACCAGCGTGGCCCCGGCAGCAATTTTTTCCCGCGCCGAAACCAGGGAATCAATACCGCCAACGCCAATAATCGGGATACGGCCTTGCAGCTCCTGCGCCAGTCGGCGAATCACTTCGGTGCTGCGTAACTGCACCGGACGACCGCTTAACCCTCCCGCTTCGTCACAATGTTTTAATCCGGCAACTAACGAACGGTCGAGGGTGGTATTGGTGGCGATCACGCCATCAATATTATGGCGCAGCAAACTTTCCGCTATTTGGATCAACTCTTCTTCAGAAAGATCCGGCGCGATCTTCACCGCCACAGGCACATATTTATGGTGCTTTTTCTCCAGTTCCTTCTGCTTTATTTTGATCGCATCCAACAGCTCGTCTAATGCTTCACCATATTGCAGCGTGCGCAAACCTGGGGTGTTCGGTGAGGAGATATTGATGGCGATATAACCAGCCCAGGGATAAACCTTCTCCATACAGATTAAATAATCGTCTTTGCCCTGTTCAACCGGGGTATCTTTATTCTTGCCGATATTGATACCCAGAATGCCGTCGAAATGCGCTTTTTTGACGTTCTCTACCAGATGATCAACGCCAAGATTATTGAATCCCATGCGGTTGATGATCCCTTCGGCCTCAACAATCCGGAACATGCGCGGCTTGTCGTTGCCCGCCTGCGGGCGCGGCGTTACGGTGCCGATCTCGATAAAACCAAAGCCCATCGCAGCAAAAGCGTCGATGCACTCGCCGTTTTTATCCAGTCCGGCGGCAAGCCCCAGTGGATTTTTAAACGTCAGTCCCATGCACTTTACCGGTTTATTCGGTAATTTCTGCCGGATAATGGCATTAAAAGGGGTGCCGGACAGTCGGCGCAACTGCTGAAAGGTCAGTTCATGCGCTCGCTCTGGATCGAGCTGAAACAACGCTTTACGAACGATGGGATAGTACATGCACTCTCCTGAATTCCCGATGCAAATCGGGGCAGTATTATCCGGGATAAATAACAGAAAAAACAGCATCTGAAACCAATCAGACGAAATAAAGGCAAACGTTTTCCCTCCCCGCGCCGTGGATTGCTCTCCTTATCTGAAAACTGGCTTAGATTTGCCGGATAAATCATTTAAACGCCCCTGCCTGCTCTGTCAGGATAGCTCCATCTGTTCTGAATTAAGTTTAATCAATAACTTTTAGTTATAAGGAGTGTTTATGCGCGTTATTAGTCTGGCGGGAAGCCCTCGCTATCCTTCACGCTCTACGGCGCTGTTAACCCTTTGCCAGGCGGCACTGGAAAAACGAGGAGTCGACGTGATTCCATGGAACCTGCATAACTTCCAGCCTGAAGATCTGCTTTACGCGCGTTTTGACTCTCCGGCACTGCTGGCATTAAAGGAAGATCTCGACAGCGCCGATGGCCTGATCGTGGCCACGCCAGTGTATAAAGCCTCTTTCTCCGGCGCGCTGAAAACCCTGCTGGACCTGCTGCCGGAACGCGCTCTCGAACATAAAGTGGTATTGCCACTGGCAACCGGCGGCACCATCGCGCATATGCTGGCGGTCGATTACGCCCTGAAGCCGGTACTGAACGCGCTGAAAGCGCAGGAAGTGCTGCACGGCGTGTTTGCCGATGATACGCAAATCACCCATTACGACCGTCACCCCGAGCTGAGCCAGGTGCTGGCCGCCCGCATCGATGATGCACTGGAGACGTTCTTCCACGCGCTGTCGCGTCGTCATCGCCCACTGGCTGCCGCGGTCTGAGGATAAAATCATGATAAAACGACTCCGCCATATGTTATCCGGTACTGCACTGACGGCTCTGCTGGCTTTTACCGGCAGCGCCAGTGCCGATGCCTCATCTCCGCAACAGTTTCGGATTGGCTACCAGAAAGGTTCGGTCAGCATGGTGCTGGCAAAATCGCATCAGCTGCTGGAGAAGCAGTTTCCTCACACCACCATTAAATGGGTCGAGTTTCCGGCTGGCCCGCAACTGCTGGAAGCGCTGAATGTCGGCAGTATCGATCTCGGCGGCACCGGCGATATTCCACCGCTGTTTGCTCAGGCTGCCGGAGCCGATCTGCTGTATGTCGGTTCAGAACCCGCCAAACCCAAGGCCGAAGTGATTCTGGTGCCGAAAGATAGCCCGTTGAAAAGCGTTGCCGATCTGAAAGGCCGTAAAGTCGCCTTCCAGAAAGGTTCCAGCTCCCATAATCTGCTGCTGCGTTCGCTGCAACAGGCGGGTCTGAACTTTAGCGATATCAAAGCAACGTATCTGACGCCAGCCGATGCCCGCGCCGCCTTTCAGCAGGGCGATGTCGATGCCTGGGCCATCTGGGACCCTTACTACTCTGCCGCGTTGTTGCAGGGCGATGTCCGGGTATTAAAAGATGGCACCGATATGAATCTGACCGGCTCTTTCTATCTCGCCGGACGCAGCTTTGCCGAAGCCAACGGCGGCTTTATTCGCCAGGTGCTGGAGACGTTCAGCCAGGCCGATGCGCTGACCCGTACCGATACCGAACAGAGTATCGACCTGCTGGCAAAAGCGATTGGCTTGCCGAAACCGGTGGTCGCCACCTACCTCAGCCATCGCCCGCCGACCGTGATTACGCCGGTCAGTGAGCAAACCGCCAAAGCGCAGCAACAAACTGCCGATCTGTTTTATCAAAATCGTTTAATGCCGGTGAAAGTCGATATCACCGATCGCATCTGGCACGACGCGCCAGCACATCAATAAGGAGCACATCATGAGTCTTTCCGTTTTCTGGTTTCTGCCTACTCACGGTGACGGCCATTATCTTGGCACAGGAGAAGGCGCACGTCCGGTCGATCACGGCTATTTACAGCAGGTCGCGCAAGCGGCTGACCGCCTCGGCTTTGGCGGCGTACTGATCCCGACCGGTCGCTCCTGCGAAGATGCCTGGCTGGTGGCGGCATCACTGATTCCGGTTACTCAGCGCCTGCGTTTCCTGGTGGCGCTGCGGCCGGGCGTGATCTCGCCGACGCAGGCTGCCCGTCAGGCCGCCACGCTCGATCGCCTTTCCAATGGGCGCACCTTATTTAACCTGGTGACCGGCGGTGATCCGGAAGAGCTGGCGGGCGATGGCGTGTTCCTCGACCACCGTGAGCGTTATGCCGAGTCGGCTGAATTTACCCGTGTCTGGCGTCGGGTGCTGGAAGGTGAAACTGTCGATTACGAAGGAAAGCACGTCCATGTGCGCGGTGCGCGCCTGATGTTCAAACCGGTACAGCAACCCCGTCCCCCTCTGTGGTTTGGCGGTTCATCGGATGTGGCGCAGGATCTGGCCGCCGAGCAGGTGGATGTCTATCTGACCTGGGGTGAGCCTCCGGCGCAGGTAAAAGAGAAAATTGAAACGGTGCGCGCCAAAGCAGCGGCCCAGGGCCGTACGGTACGCTTCGGCATTCGCTTACACGTGATCGTGCGTGAAACCAATGAAGAAGCCTGGCAGGCGGCGGATCGACTGATTTCGCATCTTGATGATGCCACCATCGCCAAAGCACAGCAGGCGCTGGCCCGCACCGACTCCGTCGGTCAGCAACGGATGGCGGCACTGCACGGCGGTCGTCGCGACAAGCTGGAGATCAGTCCGAATCTGTGGGCAGGCGTGGGTCTGGTGCGTGGCGGTGCCGGCACTGCGCTGGTTGGCGATGGCCCAACCGTGGCCGCGCGGATGCAGGAGTATGCCGATCTCGGCATTGAGACCTTTATTCTCTCCGGCTATCCGCATCTGGAAGAAGCGTACCGCGTCGGCGAGCTGCTGTTCCCGCATCTTGACCTGAACGTGCCGGAAATCCCGCAACCGCGCAAAGTCGCGGCGCATGGTGAAGCGGTCGCGCACGATTTTGCTCCGCAGAAAGTGTCACAGAGCTAAGAGGTCACGATGAGCAAACGATGGAATCGACTCGCTAATCAGCTTGCTCCCTGGGCGCTGCCAGTACTGCTGATTGTGGTGTGGCAAATCGCTTCTGAAACCGGACTGTTGTCGACACGCATTCTGCCTTCACCGGAAAATATCGTGATCACCTTCTGGCGGCTCTCCGCCAGCGGTGAGCTGTGGCAGCACCTGGCCATCAGTAGCTGGCGCGCGGTGATAGGTTTCAGCATCGGCGGATCGATTGGCCTGTTACTGGGGCTGATTACCGGTATGTCGCGCTGGGGTGAACGGTTGCTGGATACCTCGGTACAGATGCTGCGTAACGTGCCGCATCTGGCGCTGATCCCGCTGGTCATCCTGTGGTTTGGCATTGATGAGGCCGCGAAAATTTTTCTGGTGGCGCTCGGCACGCTGTTCCCGATCTACCTGAATACCTATCACGGTATTCGTAATGTCGATCGTGGACTGGTGGAGATGGCGCGCAGTTATGGTTTATCCGGCTGGAGCCTGTTTGTGCAGGTGATTCTGCCGGGTGCATTGCCGTCGATTATGGTGGGCGTGCGCTTTGGACTCGGCCTGATGTGGCTAACGCTGATTGTCGCGGAAACCATTTCAGCTAACTCAGGTATTGGCTATCTGGCGATGAACGCCCGCGAATTCCTGCAAACAGACATCGTGGTAGTGGCGATTATTCTTTATGCCCTGCTTGGCAAACTGGCTGACGTCAGTGCGCTGTTGCTTGAACGTGTCTGGCTGCGCTGGCATCCGGCTTATCAACTGAAAGAGGAAAACGCATGAGCGAGTTACCCCCTTCTCCGGCGCGTCTCAATACCGGCACGCCGCTGGTGATAAATGGTGTCAGTAAACAGTACAGCGGTCGCACCATTCTGAACGATATCGATTTACATATTCCTTCCGGACAGTTTGTCGCGGTGGTTGGCCGCAGCGGTTGCGGTAAAAGTACTCTGCTGCGCCTGCTGGCCGGGTTGGAAACCACCAGCTCCGGCCAGTTACTGGCAGGCAGTACGCCGCTGAGCGAGTCGCGTGATGATACCCGCCTGATGTTTCAGGATGCACGTCTGCTGCCGTGGAAAAGTGTGATTGATAATGTCGGGCTGGGTTTACGCGGCAAGTCGTGGCGTAACGCGGCGCTGGAAGCACTGGATGCGGTGGGTCTGGCCGATCGCGCCAGCGAATGGCCCGCTGCCCTCTCGGGCGGACAGAAACAGCGTGTGGCGCTGGCGCGAGCGCTGATTCATCGTCCAGGCCTGTTGCTGCTGGATGAGCCGTTAGGTGCGCTGGATGCGTTAACCCGTATTGAGATGCAAGACTTGATCGCGTCACTCTGGCAACAGCATCATTTTACTGTGTTGCTGGTCACTCATGACGTCAGCGAAGCGGTGGCGATGGCCGACCGGGTGCTGCTTATTGAGGAAGGTAATGTCGGACTGGATTTAACCATCGACCTGCCGCGTCCACGGCGTCGCGGATCGGTCAGGCTGGCAGAGCTGGAGGCAGAAGTACTGGATCGGGTGATGAAACGCGCGCCGGCACAACCGGCAGCAGAAAAACGTTACGCACAGTGATAATAGTACTAATCACGATTAATATCAGTTATTTAGGCATAGGGCGGCATTCTCGCCGCCCGTGCCAGGATGATACAACCTGCATACCCTCAACACGGGCGTCGAGAACGACGCCCCTACAACAGATGCTGCTTACGCGTTTAACGCTTTGGTGATTTTCTCGTAGAGATCGCCAGAGAGTTTATCCAGCCCTTTCAGCTGCTCCAGCGCCTTACGCATTAATCCCTGACGCGTCGCATCATAACGTTTCAGCCGAATCAACGGCTCGATCACGCGTGCGGCAACCTGTGGGTTACGCGTATTGAGATCGGACAGAATCTCCACCAGGAACTGATAGCCACTGCCATCAATGGCATGGAATGCTGACGGGTTGGCCGAGGCAAACGCGCCAATCAGCGATCGCGTACGGTTTGGGTTGCTCAGGCTGAACGAGCGATGGTTCAGCAGTTCACGCACCCGCGACAGCACATCCGCCGCCGGGCTGGTGGCCTGCAAGATAAACCACTTATCCATTACCAGACCATCCTGGTGCCAGCGCTCGTCAAAGGCCGCCAGTAAGGCTTCACGGCATGGCAGCTGTGCAGCAACTGCCGCCGACATCGCCGCCAGCGCATCTGTCATATTGTTGGCATGCTGATACTGCGCGGTGACTAACTTCTCGCCCAGCGTCGCATCACCCAGTGCCAGATAACTCAGGCAGACATTTTTCAGCGAACGCTTGCCAATCTCCGCATGTTCAACCCGGTACTCCGTGCTTTGATTAGCGTAATAAACCGCCAGCAGCTCATCAGCCAGTTCCGTCGCCAGCGTACGCATCAGCGCATCGCGTACAGAAGAGATGGCTTCCGGATCGATGGTTTCAAACAGTTCAGCGATTTCGTTTTCACTCGGCAATGTCAGAATCAGCGCGGTCAGTGCCGGATCGCTGTTCTCTTCCAGCAGCACCGCGCGGAAGGCATCCGCAACATGCTGCGGCAGCGACAGTGGCTGGTCCTGCTGATGACGCGCGACATTCAGTTTGATATAGGTTGCCAGCAAACTCTGCGCCGCATCCCAGCGGGAGAAATCATTGCTGGCATGACGCATCAGGAAAGTCAGCTGCGCATCGCTCCAGTTGTAGTCCAGTTTCACCGGCGCAGAGAATTCGCGCAGCAGTGACGGCACCGGCTGGAAATAAACATTATCGAAGACAAATGTCTGGAAATCTTCAGTGATATTCAGCACGTTATGTACCGGATGGCCATTGTGCTGTAACGGGATCACTTTACCTTCACCATCGTACAGCTCGATATCCAGCGGAATATGCAGCGGCTGCTTCTCTTTTTGATCGGCAGTCGGTGGCGTCATCTGCGTCACATGCAGCGTGTACTGTTCCAGTTCCGGATTGTAGTCATCACGCACCGAAACCACTGGCGTACCGGACTGGCTGTACCAGCGACGGAACTGCGACAGGTCAACATTAGAAGCGTCTTCCATTGACTGCACAAAATCATCACAGGTCGCCGCGCTGCCGTCATGGCGCTCAAAATAGAGCTGCATGCCCTTCTGGAAATTCTCTTCGCCCAGCAGCGTGTGCAGCATCCGGATCACTTCCGACCCTTTCTCATAGACCGTCAGAGTATAAAAGTTATTCATCTCGATAACCTGCTCGGGACGAATCGGGTGCGCCATCGGGCTGGCATCTTCAGCAAACTGGGAACCGCGCATCACGCGCACATTATCAATACGGTTTACCGCACGGGAACCGAGATCCGAACTGAATTCCTGATCGCGGAACACCGTCAGCCCCTCTTTCAGGCTGAGCTGGAACCAGTCGCGGCAGGTCACACGGTTACCGGTCCAGTTGTGGAAATATTCATGACCGATCACCGCCTCAATACCGAGGTAGTCTTTGTCAGTCGCGGTTTCCGCTTTCGCCAGCACATATTTTGAGTTAAAGACGTTCAGGCCTTTATTCTCCATCGCCCCCATATTGAAGAAATCGACCGCGACAATCATAAAGATATCGAGATCGTACTCGAGGCCAAAGCGCTCTTCATCCCACTTCATGCTGTTTTTCAGCGAGGTCATCGCCCAGTCAGCACGATCAAGGTTGCCGCGATCAACATAGATCTCTAACGCCACATCACGGTTTGAGCGGGTGGTAAAGCTGTCGCGCAGCACGTCAAAATCACCAGCCACCAGCGCAAACAGGTAGCAAGGTTTCGGGAACGGGTCTTCCCACTTCATCCAGTGGCGACCATCCTCCATATTGCCGCCATCCAGGCGGTTACCGTTAGAGAGCAGGAAAGGATAGCGCGCCTGGTCAGCAATAATGGTGGTGGTAAAGCGCGCCAGCACATCCGGACGATCGAGATACCAGGTAATATGCTGGAATCCTTCCGCTTCACACTGGGTACATAACGCTTCACCCGATTTATACAGCCCTTCCAGCGCGGTATTCTGGTCCGGGTGGATATCGTTAACAATCTTCAGCGTGAAGTTTTCCGGCAGCTGATCGATGATCAGCGCGCCTTCCTGCAACTGATAGTGGCTCCACGGCTGGCCGTCAATCTCCAGCGAAATCAGCGTCAAATCTTCGCCGTCAAGGCGCAATGCAGCATCACTGGCACCTAACCGTTTGATGCGGCTGACCGCTGTCACGCGTGTCACGCTGGCATCAAGGTTGAAAGTCAGATCAATATCGGTAATGGTGTAATCAGGCGCACGATAATCATGGCGATTCTTAGCTTGAGGCTGTTGCGTCATAGAATTCTTCTCACGTCTTCAGAAAAAAGTTAATCGGTTCAAGTCTATTCCTGTTGCGCAAAGGTTGCCACGATGAATCACCGTGATTCGCAGCAAATTACACATTCTATTAACAATGGCACTTTTTACCCTCGACCTGACGGTCTGAATTGTGCTGTGATCGGGTTCAATAAATAAGTAATCCGGTTATACTTCTGGCTCTTGATTGAGACACTTTACTTACACCAAGGAAACGCTCCGCGCGCGAGAGGATGCTGAAACGCACCATGACACGACACGCTTCCCCGATATTGACCACGCTGCTTGATACTGATGCTTACAAGCTTCATATGCAGCAAGCCGTGTTTCATCGCTATAACGACGTTTTCGTCGCGGCGGAGTTTCGCTGCCGTGGTGACGACCTGCTGGGCATTTATGCAGATGAAATTTCTCAACAGATCGCGATGATGTCCGCGCTGGCGCTGAGCGACGAGGAGTACAACTACCTCGCCTCACTGCCGTTCTTCACAGCGGACTATCTCGACTGGCTGCGCGACTTCCGTTATGACCCGACGCAAGTGCGGGTGCGCAATCACCAGGGCAAACTGGATATCCGTATCACCGGCCCGTGGCGCGAAGTGATTATGTGGGAGGTTCCGCTACTGGCGCTGATCAGTGAAGTGGTGCATCGCCACCGTTCACCGCAGGTGACCACAGAGATGGCGGTGGAACATCTGCACAGCAAACTGGCGGCGTTTAACCGTCTGACGGCGGATATTGATCTGTCGCGCTTCAGACTGATGGATTTCGGCACCCGTCGCCGCTTCTCTGGTGAGGTGCAACTGGCTATCGTCAGTACCCTGAAGCAGCAGTTCCCGTGGCTGGTGGGTTCGAGCAACTATGAAATAGCCCGCAAACTCGATATCGCGCCAGTGGGCACCCAGGCGCATGAGTGGTTCCAGGCGCATCAGCAAATCAGCCCGGTACTGGCTAACAGTCAGCGTGCCGCCCTGCAGGCGTGGCTGGAAGAGTATGATGACCAGCTGGGTATCGCGCTCACCGACTGCATCACCATGGACGCTTTCCTGCGTGATTTCGGTAAGGGTTTCGCCAGCCGCTATCAGGGGCTGCGTCATGACTCGGGCGATCCGGTTGAATGGGGCGAGAAAGCTATCGCGCATTATCAGCGGCTGGATATTGACCCACTCAGCAAAACGCTGGTGTTTTCCGATAACCTCGATCTGGAAAAAGCGGTCAGCCTTTATCGCCACTTTGGCCAGCGCGTGAATCTGAATTTCGGTATCGGCACGCGCCTGACCTGTGATATCCCGCAGGTTAAGCCGCTGAATATCGTGATCAAACTGGTTGAGTGTAATGGCAAACCGGTAGCCAAACTTTCCGACAGTCCGGGTAAAACCATCTGTCAGGATCAGGCGTTTGTCCGCGCGTTACGTAAAGCCTTTGACCTGCCGCTGGTCAAAAAAGCCAGCTAAGAACTTCCGGGGACGTGCCACTTCGTCCCCGAACTCCCCGCTTTAGTGAATAAATCTCATCTGCTACCGCGAATTCTTCTTGTGTCCTGCCCGACGGCAAGTAACATAGCAATACCCTCAGATCCGGGGGTTATTAATTTTCAAATCAGAAACTAATAAAGAGAGAAATTTATGAGCGTAGTGCCTGTAGCGGATGTACTGCACGGCCGTGTCGCGGTTGACAGCGAAGTCACCGTACGTGGTTGGGTGCGTACCCGAAGAGATTCAAAAGCCGGTATTTCCTTTGTCGCCGTTTATGACGGTTCCTGCTTTAATCCCGTTCAGGCTGTCGTAAATAATTCTCTGAATAATTATCAGGAAGAAGTATTGCGCCTGACCACCGGTTGCTCAGTGATTGTCACCGGTAAAGTGGTGGCGTCGCCGGGTGAAGGCCAGAGCTTTGAAATTCAGGCGACGGCGGTAGAAGTGGTCGGCTGGGTTGACGATCCGGATACCTATCCGATGGCGGCAAAACGCCACAGCATCGAGTATCTGCGTGAAGTCGCGCACCTGCGCCCGCGTACCAACTTGATCGGTGCGGTTGCACGTGTACGCCATACGCTGGCGCAGGCACTGCATCGCTTCTTCCATGAGAACGGCTATTTCTGGGTGTCCACTCCGCTGATCACTGCATCCGATACCGAAGGTGCCGGTGAAATGTTCCGCGTATCGACGCTGGACCTGGAAAACCTGCCGCGCGACCCGCAGGGTAAAGTGGATTTCAGCGAAGACTTCTTTGGTAAAGAAGCTTTCCTGACGGTTTCTGGTCAGCTGAACGGTGAGACCTACGCCAGTGCGCTGTCTAAGATCTACACCTTTGGCCCAACCTTCCGCGCTGAGAACTCCAATACCAGCCGTCACCTGGCTGAATTCTGGATGCTGGAGCCGGAAATCGCTTTCGCCGATCTGAACGATGCCGCAGCACTGGCAGAAGCGATGCTGAAGTATGTGTTTAAAGCGGTGCTCGAAGAGCGTGCCGACGATATGGCCTTCTTTGCCGAGCGCGTCGATAAAGATGCGGTAGCTCGCCTGGAACGCTTTGTCACTACGGATTTCGCTCAGGTGGATTACACCGATGCCGTCAATATTCTGCTGGCTTCCGGCAAGAAATTTGAGAACGATGTTTCCTGGGGTATCGACCTCTCCTCTGAACATGAACGTTACCTTGCAGAGCAGCACTTCAAAGCGCCAGTGGTAGTGAAAAACTATCCGAAGGACATTAAAGCCTTCTATATGCGCCTGAACGAAGATGGCAAAACAGTTGCCGCGATGGACGTTCTGGCACCGGGTATTGGCGAAATTATCGGTGGTTCACAACGTGAAGAACGTCTGGATGTGCTGGATGCGCGTCTCGAAGAAATGGGCCTGAATAAAGAAGATTACTGGTGGTATCGCGACCTGCGTCGCTATGGCACCGTGCCTCACTCAGGTTTTGGCTTAGGTTTCGAACGTTTAATCGCTTATGTCACCGGCGTACAAAATGTAAGAGATGTTATCCCGTTCCCTCGTACACCACGTAACGCCAGCTTCTGATTTTCGGCATTAAATATAAGAAATTCATATATATAAAAAGGTCAGCCTCGCTGACCTTTTTTTATTTTTGTAATTTTAGAGTTGTCTCACAAAGTTCCGTATATTTTACATTTTGTAATACATATTTTCCTTTTGTAACCAGATTAGGAGATTAGTAGCATTTTCGAGGTGGATTAACCGTGCTTTGAATGGAAAGATGCCTGCAGACACAGGAAGACACCAAACTCTCTTCGTAGTTCTGTAAAGAATTATTGACGGCAGTGGCAGGTGTCCGAATAAACTCCAATGAGGGTAATAATAAATGATGAAGCGCAACATTCTTGCAGTGGTAATTCCAGCTCTGTTGGCTGCAGGCGCAGCAAACGCAGCAGAAATCTATAATAAAGATGGCAACAAACTGGATCTGTACGGTAAAGCAGTTGGCCTGCACTACTTCTCTAAAGATGACGGTAATGACGGCGACAACTCTTATGTTCGTTTCGGCTTCAAAGGTGAAACTCAGATTTCTGACCAACTGACCGGTTACGGCCAGTGGGAATACAACGTTCAGGCTAACAACTCTGAAGGCTCTGATGCACAAGACGGCAACAAAACCCGTCTGGGCTTTGCCGGTCTGAAATTCGGCGACGCGGGTTCTTTCGACTACGGTCGTAACTACGGCGTCGCTTATGATGCCATCGCATGGACTGACATGCTGCCAGAATTCGGTGGTGATTTCGGCTTCTCCGACACCATGACCAGCCGTACTACCGGCGTGGCGACCTACCGTAACACCAACTTCTTCGGCCTGGTTGATGGCTGGGATTTCGCAGTACAGTACCAGGGTAAAAACGACCGTGAAGACATCCGTCGTGCGAATGGTGATGGCTGGGGTATCTCCTCTTCTTACGTTTCTCCAGTCGGTGTTGGCATCGTGGGTGCATACTCAAGCCAGGATCGTACCGAGCGTCAGAACACCGGTGCAACCACTCTTGGTCGTGGCGACCGTGCCGAAGTTTGGGCAGCTGGCGTGAAATATGACGCGAACAACATCTACCTGGCAGCAACCTACGGTGAAGGCCGTAACGCAACGCCAATCAGCGGCACCCGCAACGGTACCGAGGTTTCTGGTTTTGCTAACAAATCCATCACTACCGAAGCGGTTGCTCAGTACCAGTTCGATTTCGGTCTGCGCCCATCCCTGGCATATGTGCAGGGCAAAGCTAAAGACGTAGAAGGCATTGGCGATGCAGATATCTACAAATATGTTTCTGTAGGTACCACTTACTACTTCAACAAAAACATGTCTACCTATGTTGATTACCGTATCAACCTGCTGAAAAACGACAACGCGTTGGGTCTGGCTGACGACGATATCGTAGGCCTGGGTCTGGTATACCAGTTCTGATTGCCTGCAATTTATCGCAAGCTGGATAAAAAAACGGAGCCGAAAGGCTCCGTTTTTGTTTATCACGCTTTGCCTCAGAGCCTGCTGCAATAAGGTTCACCCGCCTGATTTGACCACCGCTCCCGCTTCCCGGGTCAAACCCAAAATCACGGTGAGATCTGCGTAGTTCTTTTTGTCGCAAACGGTTGGCATTTGCCCGTTCTGGCGTTAACCTGAGAACTCAATTCGCTTTAGATTAAGCTTACGGACCCTCTCATATGTTTGAAAACATTGCAGCTGCACCCGCCGACCCGATTCTTGGTTTAGCCGATCTTTTCCGTGCCGACGACCGTCCCAATAAAATCAATCTCGGCATTGGTGTGTACAAGGATGAAACCGGAAAAACACCTGTTCTGACCAGCGTGAAGAAAGCGGAACAGTATCTGCTGGAAAACGAAACCACTAAAAACTACCTGAGCATTGATGGCCTGGCTGATTTCGGTCACTGCACTCAGGAGCTGCTGTTTGGTAAAGGCAACGAGATTATCACCAGCAAACGTGCGCGCACTGCGCAAACCCCTGGCGGTACCGGTGCGCTGCGTGTGGCCGCAGACTTCCTCGCTAACCAGACGGCCGTTAAACGCATCTGGGTAAGTAACCCGAGCTGGCCGAACCATAAAAATGTGTTCGAATCTGCTGGCCTGGAAGTGTGTGAGTACAATTACTACGATGCGGAAAACCATCAGCTGAATTTCGACGGTATGGTTGCCAGCCTGCGTGAAGCGAAAGCGGGTGACGTGGTGCTGTTCCACGGCTGCTGCCATAACCCAACCGGCATCGACCCAACCGCAGAACAGTGGGCGCAGCTCTCGGAACTGTCACAGGCCAGTGGCTGGTTACCGCTGTTTGACTTCGCCTATCAGGGCTTTGCGCGTGGACTGGAAGAAGATGCTGAAGGCCTGCGCATTTTCGCCGCCAGCCATCAGGAGCTGATCGTTGCCAGCTCTTACTCCAAGAACTTTGGTCTGTATAATGAGCGTGTCGGTGCATTTACGTTGGTAGCGGCCGATGCGGCCATTGCTGATGTCTCCTTCAGCCAGGTAAAAGCCACCATTCGTGCCAACTACTCTAACCCGCCGGCTCACGGTGCGGCAGTGGTTGCCACTATCCTCGGTAATGACGCTCTGCGCGCCATCTGGGAGCAGGAACTGACCGATATGCGTCAGCGTATTCACCGTATGCGTCAACTGTTTGTAAATACCCTGCAAGAGAAAGGGGCAGATCGTGATTTCAGCTTTATCATCAATCAAAACGGTATGTTCTCATTCAGCGGCCTGACCAAAGATCAGGTCGTGCGCCTGCGTGAAGAGTTTGGTGTTTATGCGGTGAATTCCGGACGCGTTAACGTTGCCGGTATGACGCCAGATAATATGGCACCACTGTGCGAAGCGATTGTGGCGGTGCTGTAAATAATACCCAGGGGCGGCGCTGTCGCCGCACCCGTGCCGAACAGTAGGGGCGGCGAGAACGCCGCCCGTGCTGAGGGTTAGCATCCCGCATGCCATCAGGACGGGAGCCGAAAACGGCGCCCCTACGTAAAATCAGCGGGACAGCTATTGCAGGAAAGGATTGCTGACTCGTTCATGACCGAGCGTCGACATCGGTCCATGGCCTGGAATAAAGGTCACATCATCGCCCAGCGGCAGCAGCTTATCCCGGATGGAATCAATTAACGCCTGATGGTCGCCCTGCGGGAAATCGCTGCGGCCGACACCACCATTGAAAATCACATCGCCAGAAACCAGCAGACGACCCACCGCATCAAAGAATACAATATGACCCGGCGTGTGCCCCGGGCAATGCAGGACATCGAGCCTGATCTGCCCTACTTCGACCGTTTCGCCTTCTTCCAGCCAGCGATCCGGCGCCAAAGGCGCGCACTCTGCCAGGCCAAACATACGGCTCTGCGCAGGCAAACCGTCCAGCCAGAAAGCATCGCGCTTTTGTGGGCCAATAATTTTCACCGCATAATGCGCGGCAAGTTCAGCAGCGGCACCGACGTGGTCGAGATGCCCATGAGTCAGTAGAATCTGCGTGACGGTTACGCCCTGCTCAGCCACGGCTTGCTTAATTTTCTCAGCGTCACCGCCCGGATCGACAATAGCGGCTTGTTGCGTTTCCGCACACCAAATCAACGAGCAGTTCTGAGCGAATGCCGTGACGGGAATAATGTGATAATCCATAACACTCCGTTACCGGCCAACACAGGGTTGCCGGAATTTCTCTTAATTACCAGGTTCTTACCGGCCCGGTATCAATGTGCACAAAGTCACTGCTGGGGTAGTATCCTACACCACCTGCGCGCATTTTTAATGCCGCTTTGCGTACATTGATTAGAGAAACGCCTTCAATATGGAAATCCATCGCCTGACCCAGCGTGTGATAGCTGTGTTTTGCCACCCCTTTGCTGTGCGAACGCAATTCATTATTGGTCGCCAGCGAACGGTAACCGGAAATCAGCTGCACCGGTTTACGGGTTTCCAGCATCGCCTGCAGGCGGTAGAGCTGATCAAAGAGTTTAGGATCGATGCTCTTCACTTTATTCGCCCGATAATCACGGAAAAAGTGATTCAGACGCGATAACTCATCTTTGTCGTAGCTTTTACCATTAAAAAACTCAGTTTTAAGCGTTTCACCGGTATGAAGGTTACTGAGGGTAAGCACACGAGGACGAGGGGTGGAAAGCGTAGCAAATGCCTGACCTGGCAGCAGCGCTAAACCACAAGCTGCTCCGCCTAATGCCAGTAACTTACGGCGTTGAGAATCGAATTTATCCATGAAATGCTGTTACCTGAATGTAAAAACCGAAAACGTGCAAAAACCACACAAGGCCGAACCATAACCGCCGTATAGCCATCCGTCAACCCACCAGCCAGTAAACTGCGAGGAGTATTCACCCGGCACCGCGCAGACAGTAAAAAGCCGGGACATTGCCCGGCTCTGTTTGTTGCTGAATTTTCAACTATTAGAGTAACAGCTGCCCGGCACGCGCCAGCACCTGAGAGCCGGAACGCGCAGTGGCATCATAATTGTAAATATCTGTACGAAACTGCGGCTTACCGTCATCGGCAACCCAGGCGGTCAGATAATAGAGATTGACCGGAATACGATGACGAATAGAGACAAAGCGTGTATTCCCCTCTTTCAGGGTGCTGGAGATACGGCTATCGTTCCAGCCTGCATCCTGCAACAGCAGATTGGCTAGATCAGACGCCTTGTTCACTCGCACACAGCCGGAGCTCAGCGCGCGGATATCCTTCTGGAACAGGTTATGGTTCGGCGTGTCATGCAGATAGATAGCATCTGAACTTGGCATATTGAATTTATAGCGTCCCAGCGAGTTTGCGCTGCCTGGTGCCTGGCGCAGGCGGTAAGGGAACGAGGCAGCCGATACCATACTCCAGTCAATCATTGACGGGTCGATAACTTCAGCATCATTGCTCCAGCCCGATAACAGCGTGTAACCGTGTTTATAGAGATAAGACGGGTCGCGTTTTACCTTTGGAATAATATCCTGTCGCACCAACGATGTTGGCACATTCCACGGCGGGTTTAACACCACATTGTTCAGCGCGCTGCGCATTAACGGGGTTTTTCGATCTGGCCGACCGACAATCACCCGGGAAGAGAGAATTTCATTGCCTTCTGAATAGTAAATAAGTGAATAGTTAGGAATATTCACCATGATGCCGTTATGCATATCATCCGGCAGCAGTCGCAGGCGCTGAATATTCAGTGCCAGCAGCGAAGCACGCAGTTGCGGCGAGACATTTAACCACTCGCGGGTACGTGGACCAATCGCGCCATCAGACGCTAAACCCTGCCACTGCTGAAAGCGCTTCAGCCCTTCCACCAGTTCCGGCGAATAGATATTGGCCGACGTGGTACTGGTAGCCTGCGGCAGAAGATTACTGCTTTGTTCCGGCGTATTGACGGGCAAATCGGCCACATTAGTGGCTGATGGGCTGACAGCAACCGCGGCCTGATCAACCGGTTGTGGGGGTTCCGCGCTATCACTCAGCATACCGGTGCGCTGCAAAATTTCGCGCAGTGCCGGCACATCCTGACTGATTTGGCCTGGTCGTAAGGTCTGCTTATCCCTCAGCTGCGGCCAGGGCCGGTTATCCGCCAGCATGGTTTTCAGCGCCTGATGCATACGCGTATATTGCGGATGCTGTGGAGCCAGTGACACCACAAAGGTATTTAACCCCCCGGCATCAGCGGCCGTCTGCCACTGATTGATGACTGAAACCGGCGGCAGCGTCATTTTGTAGGGCACATTACTGTATAACCACTTTTCTCCCTGAACCGGTACGCTGGAGACAAACTGCAAATAGCCCAGCATCGCATCAGACAGAATGATATCCCGTGCCAGCCCGGTAATTTCAGGATCGGTTAACTGTTGTATCCATTGGGTAAACTGTGGTTGCACGCCCGAAATAGCCACTTCTGCCAGCTGCTGTTGAAATTGCTGTACCGCTTCACGATCCTGCCACAACGGCTGCATATCACGTGCGGCATAGAGAGATGCCAGCGATCCCAGATAGAAAGGCCTGACGGAATGCGGCAGCGCCGCAAGGATCTGCGACTGGCTCTGCGCAGCCGTCATCAGCGTGCTGGTCGACGAGGCCGGCAGCGGTGAGTTGATTGCGGCAACAGCACTGTTCAGCTGGGCAAGGCAAAGCACGATACAACACCCTAAGGACGCTTTTTTAAAATTAACCCGGTTTGCCAGCAACATCCTTTGCCCCCTGTGAATTCTGTTGAGCTGCAACAGGTAAAACGCTTACCCGCTGGGCTATTAATCATTGTTATAAGTATAGAAACTAAAACGGCATTTGCCCGTATTGGGACAAATGCCGTTGTCAGAGTAATCCGAGCGCAAATTTTTTACTACATTTGCGCCCGTGATTTTTCTGCATCCACTTCCGCAGCATCACTGTTCTGCGGCGAATTGCTGGCCGGAGACGGTTCAGCCGAGAAGCCGCGCAGCCCAACCACATGCACGTGTTCAGTATTCTGGAACACTTTACGCACCAGTTTATAGGTGGTGCCTTTTTCCGGACTGATGTTCTCTGGCGCGGCGATAATCAACTGCATTTCGAGACGATCACACAGTTCAAACAGTGTGGCGATAGATTTGGCATCCAGACGAGCAGCCTCATCAAGGAACAGCAAGCGACACGGAGAAATATCTTTACCGCGCAAACGCCGCGACTCCTCTTCCCAGCTCTGTACAACCATAACCAGAATCGACATCCCGGTACCGATCGCTTCACCCGTCGACAGCGCGCCACTTTCCGCACGCAGCCAGCCGTCTGAACCACGGTTAACCTCGACTTCCATCTCCAGGTAGTTGCGGTAGTCTAGCAGCTCTTCACCGATAGTCTGCGGCGTGCGCTGCCCCATATCGATGTGCGGATTCAGGCGCTGATAAAGTTTCGCCAGCGCTTCAGAGAAGGTCAGGCGATTGCTGTTAAACAGATCCTGATGCTGCTCATGCTGCTCTGACAGCACATCCAGCAGTGTGGAATGCGCCTCGCGCACATTGACATTAAGACGCACACTGCGAACCTGACCAAAACTGACGGCCTGCAAACCCTGGTTCAGCTGACGAATACGGTTCTGCTCACGCTGAATCGTCTTACGAATAATGTTCGATACGCTGCGTGAACTGATGGCCAGCATCTGCTCACGCGCGGTCAGCTCTTCAGTCAGGCGGTTCAGCTCAATTTCCATCTGCTCGATGGCTTCCACCGGATCGTCAGTGCGGATAATATCCTGACGGATGCGCTCGCGCAGATGCTGATAAACCGCGATAAAGAACTGAATCTTACGTTCCGGGCGCTTCGGATCTTCCGACAGGCGCAGCACGTCACGCAGATGCTCGTTATCAGCCACCGCCAGACGCAGCGCACCCAACGCCTTATCCGACATTGAACGCAGCTCGTCGCCACCGAGGTAGGCCAGCTCACGCCGATGCAGACGGCGCTCGACACCGTTGTCCTTCACCATGCGCATAACCGCACACCATCCGGCTTTTGCCGACACCACCTGCTCACGATTCTGGTGGTAGTCACGCTCCAGGCGGCGCAGTTTTTTCTGCAAGGCATCCATTTCTGCTTCACAGAACGTCAGCTGTTTCTCCAGCTGATTACGACGCGCGCGGTTATTACTTAATGCGCTGTACAGCTCATCACGTCGGAGTCGCGCGCGCTCTTCCGCGCTGGCATCAGCCTGCACACCGATATCCTGCATCTCCTGATGCAACTCTTTCAGCATGTCACGCTTGGCGTCATATGAGCTTTTCAGCGAGGCCAGCAACTGGGAATATTGGGTCAGTTGGGCCTGATGCTGGCGCAGCTGATCACGCGCACGCGCACGTTCAGACTCCGCCTGCTCCAGACGCTGACGCAGTTTCTCATTCAGATCGCTGTTACCGGTCAGCATACCGGCGGAATCAACATAGCCAAAGTGGGCGCGACGCTGCGTCACTTCGGTTAAGGCAAACGCCTGCTGACGCGCATCACGCTGAATCTGCTGCGCCTGCTGATAATCAGCTTTCAGCTGTTCGTGCTGCTCCGGGTCGCTTTGCAATACGGATACGATCGGCTCCAGCCGCGTCAGGCTGTTGCCATGCTGCTGGATAAAGCGCGAGGCTTCATGCGCTTCGTCGAGACGCTCACGAATCTCTTCACAGCGATCCTGAAGCGTGTCATCGGTCAGCAGGGTCACGCGTGGCAGCAGACGGTTCAGCTGTGACACGCCCTCTTTCGCCAGCTCGTACTGCTGACGCTGCTGCTGATTGTCATTTTCATGGCTGTTCAGCGCACGTTCAATTTCGGTGCGACGACCATTCAGCTGGCGAATCTGTGCTTCCGGATCGGCCTCAAACGCCACCGCCAGGTGACTGCCGATAAAGCGGCTGAATGACTGATGCAGACGCTGCGTTTTCTGTACGTCAAATGAGAGCGTGGCGTAAGTCTCCGCCAGCTGTTCGCGCTCGGCATGCAGCAGTTCCAGCTGGTTTTCACGTGCCGCACGGCCAAACAGCGGGACTTTCGGGAAACGCGAGTAACGCCACTGGCGTTCGGCAACCTTCACCACCACCGCTTTTTCCAGCTCTTCCACGCTGAACACGCTGTCATCAAAGGACTGCGGATCCCCTTCGATCAGGTAGAGATCTTCCGGGCACTCTTCCAGCCCATCCAGCTGCTCACGCACCCGCGACAGATCCGGCACCACGATAGCGTGGCGTGACGGGCCATACAGCGCCGAGAAGTAAGGTGCATCGTCGAGGGTAACGTCATCGTAAATTTCGGACAGCAGCACGCCGCCGAAACGCTCGGCGAGGTTATTCAGGCGTGCATCTTCCGCACCGCCTGGCTGACTCAGCCTTTCGATCTGTTTCTCAATATCACGTTTACGCGCGGCAACTTCGTCGCGTTCCACGGTGGTTTCGCGTTCACGCTCCAGCAGTTGCTGCATAAACTCGGTGACCTGCTGGCTGTTTTCCAGCGGCTGACCGGTCTGCTCGCTAAGCTGAGTCAGAATCTCCTGCGCGGCCAGCCAGTGCGGTGCACGCGCCGTCAGGTTATTAATGCGTTCACGCAGCTGATCCAGCTCCTGACGCATCATCATACGGCGTTCACCGGCATCGGAGACGCTCTGCGACAGCTGCTCGATCTGCGCTTCCAGCTCACGCTGTAACGACTCCAGCTCGTGGGCGTCGTACTGCTGCCCCTGACGTTTGCAGAACTCATTCAGCAAACGCTCGGCATCCTGCTGCTCGCGCAGGCGTTGCTCCATCTCACTCAGGCGCATCCGCAGCGATTGTAGCTGCTCCGCATGATGGCGCTGGTTGGCCGCATCGCGCAGCAACTCGCGACCCGTTTGCCAGGCTTCGCTACGGCTTACCGGTCCGGCAATTTTATTGACCAGTTCGAAAGCCTGCTCAAACTGGCTGTGCGCGGCAGCCGCCACGCTCATTTTCTGTTCCAGCATTAACAGCTTGTCGGTGGCTTCCTGCTCTTTCGCCTGGAAGGTGTCCAGCCACTCTTCCGCATTATCGACCGACAGTTCCGGCAGGCGACAGACTTCCTGCGCACGCTGTAACGCCTGCAACGCCTGTTGATACTGAATCGCCCGGGTTTGCTGCACATCAAGCGCCTGCTGGTAATCGGCCAGCTGGCTTTTCAGCTCATCGACTTCAAGTTCGGCGGCTTCGGCGCGGGCTTCGTTCTCTTCCTGCACCTCGCGCGCTTCTGCGACTACCTCATTCTGCTCTTCCAGACGATAAGTCAGCTCATCGAGGTCGGCTTCATAGCGCTCGATTTTTTCCTGCTGACGCATCGCGGTTTGCACCAGATTAAGGTGGTCGCTGGCACCCTGATAATCGGTTTCCAGATCGCTTTCCGCACCGTTGTGCTCGGCAAGCTCACGCGCCATTTCGATATGACGGTACTGCTCTGCGCCCAGCTGTTTGCGGCTGGTAAACAGATCGTTACGCAGCGCCAGTGCGCCATCAAGATGAATGCGGCGCTCGTTAGCGTGGCGCATATAGTCTGCCGCCACATAGTTAGTGGCTTCAGAGATCAGGTGCTTAAACAGGTCGCGGTCGGATTGCGTCACACGAATCGCTTCCAGCGTCATGCGGTTTTCGCGCAGCGCCGCTTCCATATCCTGGAAGGCTTTACGCACGCCGCTGTTTTCCGGCAGCAGATAGTCGCGCAGAGAGCGGGTAATGGCGCTGGAGATACCGCCGTACAGCGAGGCCTCAATCAGACGGTAATATTTGCTGCGGTCGCCCGCAGAACGCAGACGACGCGCCACGATGCCCAGATCGAACATCAGCGAGTGATAGTCGATAATCGAGTTAAATTGTTTGAACTGCACGCCTTCAATCGCTTCGAGGCGATCTTTCAGTTCGTTCAGCGGCAGCACGCGTGCCTGACGTTCATTCAGCGTTTCAGTCAGAATTTCCGTCGGGTTCATCGACGATGGCAGGCCATGAATACTGAATGGCTTGATATCGACCTTTTTGTCACGACCGGCAACCTGTTGCAGACGCACACCAACAATCACGCGCTGATGGCGCGAGTTCACCACGTCCAGCGTGGAATAACAGACGCCGGCACGCAACTTACCGTGCAGACCTTTATCACGCGAACCTGAAGTTGCGCCCGCTTCGGTGGTGTTGCGGAAGTGCAGCAAGGTCAGATCGGGGATCAATGCCGTAATAAAGGCCGCCATGGTGGTGGATTTACCCGCACCATTGCCGCCCGACAGCGTGGTGACCAGCTCGTCGAGATCGAAGGTACGCGCAAAGAAGCCGTTCCAGTTAATCAGCGTCAGCGAGCGAAATTTTCCGCGTTCAATCATGCCTGTTCATCCTCCGCATTGTCTGACGTATTGCCGTCTGCATCGTTATCGTTTTCATCGGCTTCATCATTTTGCGCCGTACCGGTGTCGATCGGCATCGCTTCACCGTCACGAATCATCCGCAACTGCGCGTCGCGCGGATCGTCGCCGCTGCGCACATCGGCACCAAAGCGGAAGACAGATTCGTTGATACGAAACTTGGTGCTGTCGTTCCCCATAAACCACACCATACCCAGACGGCGCAGGCGGTTTAATGAGGCACGCGTTTTTTCCTGGAGTTTCTGACGATCGAGATCGGAACCGGTGGAACGCTGGTTAACCAGCTTCAGCAGTTTGTTTTCATCCGCCAGACTCAGCAGCTCGTCATACAGCTCCTGCTGGGTAAAAATACCCTCATTGGCCAGGCGCTCCGGGCTGAGATAGAGATAGCAGAGGATCTTGCCTACCATCATATCCAGCTCAGACAGTACCGAACGCGGGATCAAGGTGGTGGAGCGCGGACGTAAATAGAAGAAACCTTCCGGCGCGCGAATTAACTCGACGTTATAGCGCGCGTAAAACTCTTCCAGAAACTCCTGATAGTCCATCAGGAAAGCATGATTATCCAGTTCTTCAATGCCGATATGACGCCCGGCACGCAACTGGCTGTCCAGCGCCGGGAAAATCGGGTTAGCCAGGGCCTGGGCCAGCTTAACCGGCATCACTTGTTCAATATTTGTCGATGACATGTGCCTGCACCTTGGCTCCGTAATCATTAATGACCTGCCATTCTGCTGGCAAGCCTGAGAAATCTGCTTCGGCCACGCCTAAACGCACGGCCTGATCGACAACAATCCGCGCCACGTCGAAATGACGGGCCCGTGGATATTGCGCCAGATAATCGCGCATTACCGCGCCTAAATTGAGCGGTTTTTGCTGCGCTTTGTAAATCTGCAACGCTTCTTCAATCATCGCTGCAAGCTGCTCACGAATTTCATTAAATTCTTCGTATTCCAGTTCCGAAGGCAGCTCACCAGTGACCTCTTCGCTGCGCAGCGTCAACTCTTCGTCGCGCATATCATACAGACGGTCGGCATTGGCATACGTCAGCGCCCACGGATTGTCGAAATAGTTCTGTACCGACTGACGCAAACGCTGAGCAAACACCCGGTTTTTATCCATATCGATGGCGGTACGAATAAATTTGTGCACATGGCGGTCGTAGCCAATCCACAGATCAATTGCCTGCTGCCCCCAACTGATAATGCGGTCGAGTTTGTTTTGCAGGTCGAAGACCAGCTTATCGACAAAGCCGAGATCCGGGCTGCTCATGGTGGCATCCTGAATACGCAGCAGATTAGCCTGCAACTTATCGCCCGCCGCTTCCAGCGTATCCTGCAATTCACGCAGCGTGCCGGAGGTTTCCGACAGTAGCAGTTCACAGCTGGAGATTGCCGCACGCCAGTCCTGGTTCAGCAGTTGCGCGATGTCATCTTTCACCGCCTGCTGCTGCTCATCCATGATGCGCTGTGTCATATCAATACTGTCGAAAATCTCCGCCACGGAATATTTCAGCGGGGCAAAGACATTACGATGCCAGTGAAATTCATCGCCATCTTCATCGGCAGCATCTGCCGCACGCTTCAGCTCCTGCGCGACAATCGACAGCTGCATCGACAGGCGTAATGTGGAGAACTCGCGCTGACGGATATAGTAGTCGGTAATGCCGATGGCCAGCGGCGTCAGACGATAGATGGCATTGCCTTCAGAAATTTCGCTGGTAAAGCGGTTAAGCAGACGCTGACGCACCATATCATTAATGGCGTTATTGGCACGCACCAGCACGGTTTCATGGGTTTGTTCGAAGGCTTTGCTGACATGGCGAAACGCGTCGATCAGTTCGCCTTCACTCATTTCACCGTCCATGCGCTCGCCGTTAAGGGTGGCAATGGCCAGCAAAAATGCCAGACGTTCGGTCGGTAATGAGACGGAAAAATCGTTTTTTCGCGCCCAGGCAACCAGTTCCGGTACAGTCTGGGAAAATTCACTCATAGTTCGTCCTTCTGAATGGGTTTCCGCGCTGTGACGTGGATATAACGCCCTAAACTTAAAAATGGTTCCTGCCGGCAATAACGTTGCTCCATTGCCAGCACTTCCTCGAATCTTTCGCTCTGCTTCTCTTTATCGCGCATATAGTCATGGAAAACGCGGATTCCCGCCCGCTGCTCGATGACAAATCCGAGCTGCTTTAACCAGCCATACACCTGATCCGGATCGCGCGGATAATCAGGCGATAAGGTTTTCCTTTTGCGCTTACGCAAGTCGGCCTGCAGATAGCCAAAGTTACCGAGTGTCAGCGTGCGCAGGGTTAAGCCATGCAAATTGTAAAACATCAGCGACAATACGCCACCAGGTGCCAGCGTATCATACAGCGCTGCCAGAACCTCTTGTGGCTGCGCCACCCACTCCAGCACAGCGTGAAACAATACCAGATCAACCGGCTTATCCAAATGTTGGCCAACCTGTTGGGCGCTAATTTGTTTGAATTGCATGTTATCGCTCACACCTTTATCTTCGGCATGAGCACGTGCACGCTGTAACATTTCGCCGGACAGATCGCACAGCAGCACCTGATGCCCACGCGCAGCGAGGCCACAACCGGTTTGCCCTTCACCGCCGCCGGCATCCAGTACCGAAAGCGGACGCTGTGGCAGCGTAGTTAATAACGCCTCAAGCTCCTGCCACAAGATGGCCTGACGGATACGCCCTTTGGTGGTACCGTAAATGTTTTGCGAGAATTTCTCAGCGATATCATCAAAGTTACGATCCTGCATGGCTCGGCTCCGCGGTTACTGCCGTTAAGTAAACGGCTATTTTGGCATACACTGGCAGAGAATGAACCTTTCACTCATCGCTTCGCTTTTAGATGATGTTTTTTCGGACAAAAGGAGTCCGTTTTAATGCTTTTCACCGTTAAAAAAGTGGTTGGCGGCCTGCTGCTGCCCTTGCCTTTCCTGCTTGCCGTTATGGCAATCGGCATTTTTCTGCTCTGGTTCAGTCGCTGGCAGAAAACCGGCAAAATTATACTCTCTTCTGCCTGGTTAATCCTGCTGTTAATCAGCTTACAACCGGTGGCCGATCGGCTGCTGAAACCGCTTGAAAACCCTTATCCGACGTGGAATGGCGGCCAGAAAGTGGATTACGTGGTGGTACTCGGTGGCGGCTATACCTGGAACCCGGAATGGGCGCCCGGCTCTAATCTGATCAATAACAGTTTGCCGCGGCTGGTGGAAGGCGTGCGCCAGTGGCGCGACAATCCAGGGTCGAAAATGATTTTTACCGGCTACGCGGCACAGGGTAATCCGGTCAGTACCGCTGAAGCCGGGGCGCGGGTAGCCAAAACCTTAGGTGTGCCGGATGAGGCGATTATCAGGCTGGAGAAACCGGTGGATACGGAAGAAGAGGCGCAGGAAGTGAAACGGGCCATTGGCAACCAGCCGTTCCTGTTGGTAACCTCGGCGAACCATATGCGCCGGGCGATGAACTTCTTCCATGCGCAGGGACTGACGCCAATCGCGGCGCCGGCTAATCAGATGGCGATTGATTCACCGTTAAACTGGTGGGAACAAGTGCTGCCTTCCCCGCTATATCTCGGCCATAGCGATCGCGCGTGGTATGAGTCACTGGGGTTGGTATGGCAATGGCTGAAAGGCGATAAGGTGCAGGAATAATGCAGGGAGCCGTTTTCGGCTCCCGTCCTGAGGGAATGCGGCGTGCACCCCCCCGGCACGGGCGGCGAGAACACCGCCCATGCCGAAGATATTACTGCATCGCCTCGCGGACCCGCTGCAAATCTTCCGCCGTATCCACGCCGACGCTTGGGACGGCTTGCGCCACATCGACGTGAATTTTTTCGCCATACCACAGCACTCTGAGCTGTTCTAACAGTTCAATTTGCTCCAGCTGGCTCGGTTCCCAGGTGACATAGCGGCGGATAAAACCGGCGCGATAGGCATAGAGACCGATATGGCGCAGGAAAGTATCACCAATGATGTCACGTGATTTGGCAAAACGCTCGCGATCCCAGGGAATAGGCGCACGGGAGAAATAGAGCGCGTAACCCTGTGCATCCATCACTACTTTAACCGCATTAGGATTAAACGCCTCTTCAGCGCTGTCAATCGGCACCGCCAGCGTCGCCATTCCGGCGGATGAGCGCGTCAGATTCTCCGCAACCTGGCGAATAATCACCGGGGGGATCAACGGTTCATCACCCTGCACATTGACGATTACCGTATCATCAGAAAACCGATAATGATCGATCACTTCCGCCAGTCGTTCGGTACCGGATTGATGATCGGCACGCGTCATACAGACTTCGCCACCGGCAGCTTGCACTGCCGCAGCGACATCGGGATGATCGGTGGCGACAATAACACGGTCAGCACCCGATTCCAGCGCCCGCTCCATCACGTGGATTACCATTGGTTTACCATGGATATCCACCAACGGTTTACCGGGTAAACGTGTCGATGCAAAGCGCGCCGGTATAATGGCCACAAAACTCATGGATGGGTCTCTTCCAGCGTCATGGTACGCGCTTCAACCTCCAGCAGCACCGGAATACCGTCGCGTACCGGGTAGGCCAGACCATCTGGCTTGCAGATCAGTTCTTGCTGTTCTTTGTTGTAGTAGAGTTTGCCGTTACAGACTGGGCAAGCCACAATTTCGAGTAAACGGTGATCCATGGTTCCTCCGTAATGGACCCGATTTCATCAGGAATCCAAGCATATCACAGCCAGCTGGTGAGCGGTTATTGCCAGTGGTATCGATCGCCTGGTTCCGCCGCAAAGTGCTCATTCACAACGCCAGCCACGCCCCCAGCAAGCGCTGAGATCGGCCGGGGCGTGATCAACAACTATCTGATTAGCCCCTTGCCAGCGGGCAAAGTCATTTAACGTGCGGGTCAGATCGCGAACCAGTGTTGCGCTAACCGTCACTCCGGCCTCCAGCCACAGCCCTTTAATTTGCAGTATCTGCTCTTTACGCCGCATTTTGGCATCCAGCCGCCCTTTTAACCCGCCACGATGTAAGATGGGTAACACAAAATAACCAAATTTGCGTTTGGCTTCTGGCGTGTAGCATTCAATCCGGTAATCGAAGTTAAACAGCTCCAGCGCACGACGACGATCCCAGACGACCGGGTCAAAGGGCGATAACAGCGCGCTGGCCGTCGCCCGAAGTGGCTGCTCCAGCAGCGGCAGAAGACGGTGATGGAGATACATCGCGCCGAGTTTTTCCACATTTACTGCCACCACCTCGCCGCGCTCCAGCGCCTGTGCTAACAGCGGCTTAACCGGCGCACGTTTCAGGCGATAGTAATCTGCCAGCCATTCAGCACGGAAAATCCCAAGGCTCTGCATGCTGTTTCGCAGCATCTGCTGCACCGCTTCTGGCTCGCTAAGCATATGCAAATCATCATCCCAGTCCGGCATTACCCGTCGACGCAGATCATAGACGCGCTGAAAATTACGCCGTTCAGTCACCATCACTTCACCGGCGGTAAACAGGTTTTCCAGGTGGCGCTTATGGGGTTTCCATGACCACCAGCCTGGCTTATGGGCGGCTGCGCTGGCGAAGTCAGCCGAACGTACCGGCCCTTGCTGCTCGATATGCAGTATCAGTTGCTGAATGTCCTGCTGATGCTGCTGCATCCAGTCGGCATTGTATTTCCAGCCCAAACTGGCTGGCGTCAGCATGCGGTGGCGCAGTAATTTGTAATCTTCGGTGGGGATAAAACAGGCTTCATGCGCCCAGTACTCGAACAATTTGCCTTCGGCCAGCGTCATCTCCAGCCACTCGGGCGAAAACGCGCCCAGTCGGCTAAACAGCACCAGATAAGGACTGCGCGCCACCACATGAATGGTATCAATTTGCAGCAGCGACATGTGGCGGATAGCTGCCGCCACATCATCATATTGCGCCTTACGCGGTGGAGACCTGAGCAGGTTCTGGGCTGCCAGATGCAGTTTGCGGGCAGTTTTAAGCGAGAGTTCAGTGACTGGCATCATGGCATCCTGAATCAGCAGATGCCTTCAGTTTAGCGGCTAAATATCCGCTGCCGAAAGTTTTACCGACAAAGAGATTGAATTTTATCAAGCAGTTCGGCGGCGGGTGCCGCAGTCAGCTGCGCATCAACCGGCAGATACCACCAGTTGTCCTGAGCAAAGTGGCGACATTTTACCGCGTCTTTTTCCGTCATCATCAATGCCTGATTTGCCGTGGTCAGCGCGCGCAACTCCGCTTCGCTGTACGCCTGATGGTCGGCAAAAGCCAGCTGTTTAACCGGCGTGATTCCCTGCTGCACAAGCGTATTGAAAAAGCGCGGCGGGTGACCAATTCCGGCCATCGCGACCACCTGATCAAACGCCGCCAGCGGTTGCGACTGGCCGGTTTTCAGGTTAATCGCCGCGCCCGGTTGCAGCTGCATGGCAATCTCATTACCGCTGGCGCGGCCACCATTGACGATCACCGCATCGACACTGTTCAGGCGTCCGGCGCGTTCACGCATCGGTCCTGCCGGTAGCCACCAGCCGTTACCAAAGCGACGCTCGCCATCCACCACCACAATTTCGAAATCACGCGCCAGCGCATAATGTTGCAGGCCATCGTCGGTAATGATCACATCGATATTACCGCCCGCCTGCAAAGCCTGAACCGCCTCACTGCGCACCGGCGAAACCGCCACCGGCGCACGGGTGCGCTGAAAAATTAACACCGGTTCATCACCGGCTTGCGCAGTGGTGGTGGTGGCATCCAGCAGCAACGGGTAGCGTTCTGCCTTACCGCCGTATCCGCGAGACACCACACCGACGCGCAGGCCCTGACGTTGCAGAGCTTCCACCAGCCAAATCACTACCGGCGTTTTACCATTACCACCGGCGGTCAGATTTCCTACCACCACCACCGGAACGGAGGCGCGCCACACTTTACGCCAGCCAAGCTGATAACTCAGACGGATGCCGTTGCTGATCAGCCCATACAGCCAGCTAAACGGCAACAGCAGCAGCCAGAGTGGCGAACGTCCGCTCCAGATGCGCTCAATCATTGACCAAACTGCATCTTATGCAATTGAGCGTAGGCACCTTTCTCGTTCAGCAGCTGCTCATGGGAGCCACGCTCAACAATACATCCATCTTCCACCACCACAATTTCATCGGCTTTTTCGATGGTTGACAGACGGTGAGCGATCACCAGCGAAGTACGGTTTTTCTGTAGCTCATCCAGCGCCGACTGAATCGCACGTTCTGACTCGGTATCCAGTGCTGAAGTCGCTTCGTCGAGGATCAGAATCGGACTGTCGCGCAGCAGAGCACGGGCAATGGCAATACGCTGACGTTGGCCACCAGAAAGCAGCACGCCATTTTCACCAATCACCGTATCAAGACCGTTGTCCATTTTGCTGATAAAGTCCATCGCGTGCGCCATGGTCGCCGCTTTTTCAATCTGTTCACGGCTATACTCATCGCTGCGTGCATAGGCGATGTTATTGGCGATGGTGTCATTAAACAGATGGACGTTTTGCGACACCAGCCCAACCTGATTACGCAATGAACTCAGGGTATATTCACGCAGATCGTGACCATCCATCAGGATTTCGCCCTGCTGAATATCATAAAAACGCGTCAGCAGGCTGGCCATGGTCGATTTACCCGAACCAGAACGCCCCACCAGTGCCACCGTTTTACCGGCCGGAATGGCTAAATTGATATTGCGTAACGCCGGGTTTTCGCGTCCCGGATAGGTGAAGGTCACGTTGCGGAATTCAATATCCCCTTTAGCGCGTTCAATCTGACGCTTCCCGGTATCCACTTCCTGCTCGCTATCCAGAATCGAGAACAGCGTCTGACAGGCCGCCATACCGCGCTGGAACTGTGCGTTGACGTTAGTCAGTGACTTCAGCGGACGCATCAGCGCCACCATTGAGGAAAACACCACGGTAATGGTACCGGCCGTTAACGTCTCCATTACGCTCGGAAAGCTGGCCGCATACAGCACAAATGCCAGTGCCATTGAAGCGATCAGCTGAATGATAGGATCGGAAATCGACGATGCGGAAACCAGCTTCATACCGTGCTGGCGCATTTTATTGCTGACCGTTGCAAAGCGATTGCTTTCGATTTCCTGACCACCAAAGATCAGCACTTCTTTATGCCCTTTGAGCATCTGCTCTGCGCTGGTGGTCACTTCACCCATGGTGTTCTGCATATTCTTGCTGATATTACGAAAACGCTTTGAAACCTGACGTATCGCAAAGGAGACAATCGGTGCCAGCACAATCAGAATCAGCGACAGCTGCCAGCTGTAGTAGAACATCATGATAAACAGACCAATAATCGATGCCCCTTCACGCACTACGGTAACCAGTGCACTGGAAGAGGAGGAGGCAACCTGCTCTGAGTCGTAGGTGATACGCGACAGCAAGGTACCCGTCGATTGTTGATCGAAGAAGGAGACCGGCATCCCCATCATATGGCTGAACAGGCGACGACGCATATTCATCACCACGTTGCCGGAAACCCATGAGATGCAGTAACTGGAAATAAATCCAGAAACACCACGCATCAGCATCAGGCCAATCACGGCCAGTGGCATCCACATCAGCACGGAGCTATCCGATTTACCAAAACCATCATCGAGTAAAGGTTTCAGCAGTGACAACATTAAGGTATCGCCAGCCGCGTTAACGATCAGTGCAATCGCTGCCACCACCAAACCTGCTTTGTGCGGCGCGATCATCGGCCAGAGGCGACGGAATGTCTGCCATGTCGAGAGATCTTTATCCAGATGCATTATATAACCAGCTTTAGACTTAAGTAGCCGCTCATTCTACCTGGATTCCCTGGGGACGCCAAACCACTGATGATACCAACGGGGCATTATTTGCTCTCTTAACCCTTTGACCTGCCAATTTTCGTTGATAAATTGCACACTCAACTGCCCGGAAAGCGCGGTATCATGCCACTGATAGCCATTATCCTGATAGCGCTGAATAATTTGCGTCGACGGTAAGCGCCAGGCATTAAAGCGCGCCACTGAGGCGAGTGCTGCCGCCCCTTTAACATTGCGCAGTAACAGCCCCGTAGAGGATGTGCTGCTGCCATGGTGCGGCACCTGAATAATATCGGCCTGCAATGCGGTTTTATAGCGTGCCACCAGTGCTCTTTCACCCGCCGTTTCCAGATCGCCGGTCAGCAGTACCCGATGTCGGCCATCATCAATCAGCAGTACACAGGAATCATTATTCTGGCCGCGCTGATTGCCTTTTTCCGGCCATAACACCTGAAAATTCAGTTGCTGCCACTGCCAGCGTTCACCGGCGTAACAGGGCAAATGGCCAGGCTGTCCCAGCGCGCTACGCACTGTCAGCTGCGGCCAGGCGTGCAACAGGCTGGTGGTACCGCCGGTATGATCCAGATGAATGTGGCTCAAAATAATATGCTGCGGCTCAATTCCATGCCAGCGCAACCAGGGTGCAATAATCCGCTCGCCTGCATCGCCCCCCGGCCAGCGATTGCCGGTATCATAGATAACCGCTTTCCCCTGGCGGGAAATCACCACCGCCAGACCATGCCCGACGTCCAGCATATCGATACGCCAGTCCGGCTGCGGTAATGCCTGTCGCCACCCGATCAGCGTCAGCAGCAGGCTGATAACGGTAATCGGCGAAGCGTGCCACCAGCCAAATCGCCATACCACCAGTGCCAGCCAGCACAGCAGACAACCCAGTGCTTGTGTCTCGCTCAGCGTCAGCCAGCCCGAGGGCAACAATTGTAAACTATTGATAACCAGCGCCAGCGAACGATCTGCCAGCCACCAGCTCAGCGCGCTCAAGCTGCTGAATGATGTCAGAATACTGAACAGAATTAACGGCACGCTGATAAACGACACCACCGGTACGGCAATTAAATTGGCGACCAGCGCACTCAGGCTGAGTCCATGGAAAATAAAGCCCTGAACCGGCATCAGCAGCAGCATCATTCCCAGTTGCAGATGTAGCAGTTGCAGTATTAACCAGCGTTGGTCACGCATAAAGCGGGCGGGCAGCGGAAACCACTGATACCAGAGCAGCAACGCCGCCACCGCCAGTGCCGACAGCCAGAAACTGTCGGAGAGGATGGTTAATGGATCAAAAAACAGAATCAACCCAATGCATAAACTCCATACCTGCCAGCCGCTGCAACGCAATCCGGCCAGCCGCAGGCCGCACCATAACGCCAGCGCCAGCATTGCTCTTACCGCCGGAGGGTTTGCGCCCGACAGCCAGGTATAAAGCAGCGCCACCAGCAGACTGACGGCTAATGGCATACGGTAGCCAATCCAGTGCGCCGGCAGCAAGAATTGCAGGCCACGCGCCAGCAACCAGCCTGACATTGCCGCCAGTCCGATATGCATCCCCGAGATCGCCATCAGATGAGCGGTGCCGGTTTCGCGCAATAGCCGGGTGATGTCGCCAGCCATCTCGCCACGTTCGCCAAACGCCAGCGCAGTGAGCACACTCTGCCATGGCAGTTGCTGATAATGCGGTTGCGCGCGGTCGATAATTTTTTGCCGCCAGCTGCACTCGCGCTGCACTAACCGGGCAGCCAGCACACGGCCATTGAAAAGGGTCTGGCTGGCCAGCGCCTGTCGTTGCCGGTCAAACTCCCCCTGATTGAGCCGGGCATGAACCGGCCTTAAGCGCAGGGTCATCTGCCAGTGCTGACCGGCGCAGGCATTTTCTGTTTGCAGTGAAGAGTGAATAATCGCATACACCGGCGGAAACAGCGGACGCTGCTCAATGGAAAGCAGGCGTACTTTAAGACGTTCTCCGCCGTTAATCAGGCTGTCAATTTTTATCCTGACATCAACAGGCTCAGCGCTGAGTTGCGACAGCTGCTCTGTCGTCTGACGAGCGGCGCTACAGCTCCAGATAAACAGCAGCAGTCCCATTCCGAGCACTCTGCACGTTCGCCAGCGGATGAGCAGCAATACCAGTGCGACGACGCCAGTCAGCGTCAGATAATGATTGGGCGGCAGCACCGGCAGCCAGCAAAGCGGCAGGGTCGCACAAATAATCATCCATGAGAACTGAGTAAGGGATTTCACCATCGTCATTCCTTGTCCGGTTGAGCAAGGAGTGTGACGGAAGTGGTTCAGTGATGCAGCCGTGGTTCCGCGTTAGCGGGAAGCGGCTTCAGAGAATTCATTCAGCGCGACATCGGACGACAAAACGCTGTGAGATGGCACGCAACACGCGGATAGCAGGCAAAAAAAACGACACCCTGAGGTGTCGTTTTATCGTATCCGCTTCGCGGCTGCTTAACCGTAGATATTTGCGCGATCGCGCAGCTCTTTACCTGGCTTGAAGTGGGGAACGTATTTACCTTCCAGATCCACTTTGTCACCCGTTTTCGGGTTACGGCCAGTTCGAGGTGCACGGTAGTGCAAAGAAAAGCTGCCGAATCCCCGGATTTCGATGCGCTCACCTGCAGCCAACGTATTGGCCATATGCTCAAGCATCTCTTTAACCGCATCCTCAACGACTTTCGCCGGAATATGAGTCTGCTGGCCTGCAAGTCTTTCGATCAGTTCTGACTTGGTCATAAATCCTCCGGTTAATCCCTAATGGAAAAGGTTTTGACAGCTTACTACTGAGTCCGGGCGACTCACGCCACCCGGATAGTCAGGTCGATTACTCGCCTTTAGCAGCTTTGAACGCTTCAGCCATAGCGCTGGAGAAATTACCTTCTTCCTGTTTGTTGTTAACAGTAGCGATGGCATCTTTCTCGTCAGCTTCGTCTTTCGCACGGACAGACAGGCTGACAACGCGGTTTTTACGGTCAACACCGGTGAATTTAGCTTCAACATCGTCGCCAACATTCAGAACCAGAGTTGCGTCTTCAACGCGGTCACGTGAAGCTTCAGAAGCACGCAGGTAGCCTTCAACGCCGTCTGCTAATTCAACTGTAGCACCTTTAGCGTCAACTGCAGTCACTTTACCGTTAACAATTGCACCTTTCTTGTTCAGAGAGATGTAGTTGTTGAACGGATCTTCTGCCAGCTGCTTAACGCCCAGGGAGATACGCTCGCGCTCTGCGTCAACCTGCAGAACCACAGCTGCGATTTCGTCGCCTTTCTTATATTCACGTACTGCTTCTTCTCCGGTAGCGTTCCAGGAGATGTCAGACAGGTGAACCAGGCCGTCGATGCCGCCGTCCAGGCCGATGAAGATACCGAAGTCAGTGATTGACTTGATTTTACCTTCAACACGGTCGCCCTTGTTGTGGGTTTCTGCGAATTGCTGCCATGGGTTAGATTTGCACTGCTTCAGACCCAGGGAGATACGACGACGTTCTTCGTCGATATCCAGAACCATAACTTCCACAACATCACCCACGTTAACAACTTTGGATGGGTGGATGTTTTTGTTGGTCCAGTCCATTTCTGAAACGTGAACCAGACCTTCAACGCCTTCTTCGATCTCAACGAAGCAGCCGTAGTCAGTCAGGTTGGTCACGCGGCCAGTCAGCTTGGTGCCTTCTGGGTAACGCTTAGCGATAGCAACCCATGGATCTTCGCCCAGCTGCTTCAGACCCAGTGAAACACGGGTACGCTCGCGGTCGAATTTCAGTACTTTGACATTGATTTCATCGCCAACATTGACGATTTCGCTTGGATGCTTAACGCGTTTCCATGCCATGTCAGTGATGTGCAGCAGGCCGTCAACGCCGCCCAGATCAACGAATGCACCGTAGTCAGTGAGGTTCTTAACGATACCTTTAACTTCCATGCCTTCCTGCAGGTTTTCCAGCAGCTGATCGCGCTCTGCGCTGTTCTCGGATTCGATAACCGCACGACGTGAAACCACCACGTTGTTACGTTTCTGATCCAGCTTGATTACTTTGAATTCAAGCTCTTTGCCTTCCAGGTGCAGAGTATCACGCACCGGACGCACATCTACCAGAGAACCTGGCAGGAACGCACGAATACCGTTCAGCTCAACAGTGAAGCCGCCCTTGACTTTGCCGTTAATAACACCGGTAACAGTTTCAGCGTTTTCGTAAGCTTTTTCCAGCGTGATCCAAGCTTCATGACGTTTAGCTTTTTCACGGGACAGCAGGGTTTCACCGAAGCCGTCTTCTACTGCGTCCAGAGCAACGTCAACTTCGTCACCAACCTGGATTTCCAGTTCGCCGGCTGCGTTTTTGAACTGCTCTGCAGGAATTGCAGATTCAGATTTCAGGCCCGCATCAACCAGAACGATATCTTTGTCGATAGAGACAACGATACCACGAACGATGGAACCCGGACGGGTTTCGATTTCTTTCAGGGACTCTTCAAAGAGTTGAGCAAAAGATTCAGTCATATTGATAATCTTATGGATTCTTCAATTTAACGTCCACCTGACTTCCTGCCGGGTGGGGTTGTTTCACATGCCCCATGACGTCCATATCACAGGGTTAAGGAATTCATCTGCGCGTGATTTACCGAATTAATTATTCGGCAATGCGAGCTTTTCCCGGGCGTAGTGTAACGCTTTTTCAATCACTTGCTCAATGGTCATACTGGTTGAATCCAGTACCAGAGCATCTTTAGCAGGGACTAAAGGCGCAATTGCCCGATTACGATCGCGATCGTCGCGCTCTTTTATCTCAGATAAAAGGCGTTCAAAGTTAACACTAAAGCCCTTCTCCTGCAACTGTAGCATGCGGCGGTGCGCACGCTCTTCCGAGCTGGCATCGAGAAAGATTTTCACTGGTGCATCAACAAATACCACTGTTCCCATGTCACGGCCGTCGGCAATTAAGCCCGGCGCTTCACGAAATGCACGCTGGCGACGCAGTAATGCCTCACGTACGCGCGGGAAAGCAGCAACTTTCGATGCGGTGTTACTGACATCCTGCGTTCGAATCTCGGCGGAAACATCCTCGCCTTCCAGAATCACTTCCAGTTCACCGTTGGTCGACACAAATCGCACATCCAGGTGGGCAGCAATCGGGACCAGCGCCTCTTCAGACTCGATATCCACTTGATGATGCAGAGCAGCAAGCGCTAAAACGCGGTAAATTGCGCCTGAATCCAACAGATGCCACTGCAGCGCTTCTGCCATTGCTTTACACAGCGTGCCTTTACCCGCACCACTTGGCCCATCAATGGTGATAACCGGGGCTGTTGCCGTCATCTTTCACTCCTGTTGCTGGAAATTTTCCGTGACTGCCTGCTCGTCAGACAAATATCGCCGCGCATTATACGCTGCAATAGTCGTGATCGTTACCCTTAAGCATAGCCCCGGGCAAAATAATCAACAGGCTGATAACAACGTGCTGCGACAACAGTGGCAAAATGAAGAGAAAAAAGCCGTCCGTCGCCAACGATTGCGACGGACGTAACAGTTTAGGCCAGCTGGCTAATGCGGGCCAGTTGCTCAAAGTAGTCCGGGAAGGTTTTCGCGGTGCATTTGGGATCGAGAATGGTGACCGGGGTCGAAGAGAGCGCCACCAGCGAGAAACACATCGCCATACGGTGATCGTTATAGGTGCCGATTTCGGCATACTGGATAGTGTCCGGTGGCGTGATGCGAATATAGTCATGCCCCTCTTCCACTTCCGCGCCCACTTTACGCAGTTCAGTCGCCATTGCCGCCAGACGGTCGGTCTCTTTCACTCGCCAGTTGTAGATATTACGCATCACCGTGGTGCCTTTGGCAAACAGCGCGGCGGTGGCGATAGTCATGGCGGCGTCCGGGATATGGTTCATATCGAGATCGATGGCATTCAGCTCGCCACGGCTACAGGAGATATAATCATCGCCCCATTCCACGGTTGCGCCCATTTTTTCCAGCACATCAGCAAAACGAATATCACCCTGTACACTATTACGACCAATACCGGTAACGCGCACGGTGCCGCCTTTTACCGCTGCCGCCGCGAGGAAATACGAGGCGGAAGAGGCATCGCCTTCAACCAGATACTCGCCTGGTGCCTGGTACTGCTGTTTGCCGCGGATATGGAACGTTTTGTAATGATCGTTTTCCACTTCCACGCCAAAGGTCTTCATCAGGTTCAGCGTAATATCGATATACGGCTTAGAAACCAGCTCGCCTTTGATCACAATCTGCGTATCTTGCGGTGCCAGCGGCGCGGTCATCAGCAATGCCGTCAGAAACTGGCTGGAGACGCTACCATCAACCGCCACTTCACCGCCGACAAAACCGCCTTTGATATGCACTGGTGGATAATCCTGCTGCTCCAGATAGTCAACCTGCGCCCCTCCCTGACGTAACGCATCAATCAGATGACCAATTGGGCGCTCTTTCATCCGCGGCTCGCCGGTCAGCACAATGTCATTGCTGCCGAGGCACAGTGCCGCCGCTAACGGACGCATCGCCGTGCCTGCATTACCGAGGAACAGTTCAAGGGCGTTATCCGCATGCAGCGGTCCGGCACAACCGACAACGTCACAAACGGTACGATCGGCAGACAGCGTATAATTCACACCCAGCGCGGTTAATGCATTGAGCATATGTTTGACGTCATCGCTGTCCAGCAGATTGGTCAAACGCGTGGTGCCCTTTGCCAGCGCCGCCAGCAGCAGAGCGCGGTTAGAAACGCTTTTTGAGCCCGGTAAATTAACGGTGCCGTCGACGCGTGCGATGGGTTGTAACGTCAGGGATTCCAGCATGCGAAACTTATTCTCCAAAAAACAATTGCAATGAAACCTCGCGACAGGCGAGGTTTCAGTATTTAAGTCATCAATAGTGACCCGAACTGACGCGGGTCATTAACCGTGACGGCGCCCGAAGTCCACCATAAAGTCGGTCAGAGTTTTCACCCCTTCCAGCGGCATCGCATTGTAGATGGAAGCACGCATGCCGCCAACCACGCGATGACCTTTCAGCGCGTGCAGACCGGCGGCGAACGACTCTTCCAGGAACAGTTTATCCAGTGAAGCATCCGCCAGCTGGAAAGGCACGTTCATCCGTGAACGGTTTGCCAGCGCCACGCCATTGCGGTAAAAATCACTGTTATCGATTACGCCATACAGCAGGTCAGCTTTCGCCTGATTACGTTTATCGATTTCGCTGACGCCACCCTGCTCTTTCAGCCATTTAAACACCAGACCAGAGAGATACCAGGCAAAAGTTGGCGGTGTGTTAAACATCGACTCGTTGTCGGCCAGCACTTTGTAATCAAGAATCGACGGCAGTTCTTTGCGCGCCTGACCCAGCAAATCTTCACGCACGATAACCAGCGTTAACCCTGCCGGCCCGATATTCTTCTGCGCACCGGCATAAATCACGCCATAGCGGCTGACATCGATGGGAGAAGAGAGAATCGTCGAGGAGAAATCGGCCACCACCACTTTGTCGCCGAAGTCCGGCTGCTCATTGATGGCGATCCCGTCAATGGTCTCATTCGGGCAATAGTGCACATAAGCCGCATCATCGCTCAGCGCCCAGTTGTTCATTGGGGTGATAGCCGCTAAACCGTCCAGCGTGGTTTTGGCATCAATCACATTAGGTGTGCAATATTTCACCGCCTCTTTGATCGCGCTCTGTGCCCAGTAGCCACCGTCGACATAATCGGCGGTTTTCGCCGGCCCCAGCAGATTTAACGGCACGGCAGCAAATTGTGCACGTGCGCCACCGTGGCAGAATAAAACTTTATAGTTGGAGGGGATTTTCATCAGATCGCGCAGATCCTGTTCTGCTTCTTCTGCGACCTGAATAAACTCTTTACTGCGATGGCTAATCTCCATCACGGAGGTGCCTAAACCTTGCCAGTTACACAATTCTTGTTCTGCACGACGAAGCACTTCTACCGGCAGCATTGCCGGACCGGAGCTAAAATTAAAAACCTGAGTCATTTCCCCTCACCACTGTCAGATCTATCGGTTATGAATCTGCTATCGGTTTTATCACTGCGCCCCTGATGCTGCAATCATTTATCCGGGCTGGATCACGTTTTTGCCGGGCGCGCCGCAACAGCTTGTAGGGTTATTGCAAATAACCACGCTATTTTATTCGAAACGGAGGATGGGAACGCCGCCCAGGTAGCCGTGCTTACTGAAATTCCCCTGTTCAGCGCTAATTGTCCGCGCATTGACCTGCCGCAGGAAATTATTGCGCCCTGATGGCGATTAGAGCGCAAAACCCGTATCATTGCGCGCTTTACGCACAATCAAAAATAGTGGGCAACATGACTCAAACTTATATCCCTGGCAAAGACGCCGCGCTGGAAGATTCCATCGCACGTTTTCAGCAAAAATTGCAGGATCTGGGCTTCAATATTGAAGAAGCTTCCTGGCTGAATCCTGTCCCTAACGTCTGGTCAGTACACATTCGCGATCGCGATTGCCCACTCTGTTTTACCAACGGTAAAGGCGCGAGTAAAAAGGCAGCGCTGGCTTCTGCGCTGGGAGAATATTTCGAACGTCTCTCTACCAACTATTTCTTCGCCGATTTCTGGTTAGGTGACTCCATCGCCAACGGGGATTTTGTCCACTACCCTAACGAGAAATGGTTCCCGCTGACCGAAGATGAGAGCTTACCGGAAGGCATTCTCGATGCACGCCTGCGTAAATTCTACGATCCGGAAAACGAACTGAGCGCCAGCGATCTGATCGATCTGCAATCCGGCAATGCCGATCGCGGTATCTGCGCCCTGCCATTCAGCCGTCAGTCAGATAACCAGACCGTGTATATTCCGATGAACATCATCGGTAACCTGTATGTGTCGAACGGCATGTCTGCCGGTAATACGGCCAATGAAGCACGCGTCCAGGGCCTGTCAGAAGTCTTTGAGCGCTACATTAAAAACCGTATTATTGCCGAATCCATCAGCCTGCCAGAAATTCCGGCCGAGGTGCTGAACCGTTATCCTGGCGTGGTTGAAGCCATCGCTCGCCTGGAAGCGGAAGGTTTCCCGATTCTCTCTTACGATGCCTCACTGGGCGGTAAATATCCGGTGATCTGCGTGGTGCTGTTTAACCCGGAAAATGGCACCTGTTTTGCCTCGTTCGGCGCGCACCCTGATTTTGGCGTCGCACTGGAGCGTACCGTTACCGAGCTGTTGCAGGGCCGTGGCCTGAAAGATCTCGACGTGTTTACCCCACCCACCTTCGATGACGAAGAAGTGGCCGAACACGCCAACCTCGAAACCCACTTTATCGATTCCAGCGGCCTGATCTCCTGGGATATGTTTAAAGATGATGCCGATTATCCGTTCGCTGACTGGAGCTTCAGTGGTTCCACTGAAGAAGAGTTCGCCACCCTGATGGCGATCTTTAAAGCAGAAGATCAAGACGTGTATATCGCCGACTATCAGCATCTCGACGTCTACGCCTGCCGTATTATTGTACCGGGCATGTCGGATATCTATCCGGCGGAAGACCTGCTGCTGGCGAATAACAATATGGGAAGCAGTCTGCGTGAAACCCTGCTGTCACTGCCATCAAGCCAGTGGGAGAAAGAGGATTATCTTGCCCTGATCGCCCAGCTGGACGAAGAAGGTCATGATGACTTTACCCGCGTGCGTGAGCTGCTGGGCATGGCTACCGGTAAAGATAACGGCTGGTATACCCTGCGCATTGGCGAACTGAAAGCAATGCTGGCACTGGCGGGTGGCGATCTTGATCAGGCGCTCATCTGGACTGAGTGGACCATGGAGTTCAACAGCTCAATCTTTACCCCGGAACGCGCCAACTACTATCGCTGCCTGCAAACCTTGCTGTTGTTATCACAGGAAGATCAGCGCGATCCGCTGCAATATCACAACGCTTTCGTCCGTATGTACGGCAGCGCTGCGGTTGAAGCGGCATCAGCAGCACTGAGCGGTGAGGCACCGTTCTACGGCCTGCAAGCGGTCGACAGCGATTTAGTCGCTTTCCCGGCGCATCAGTCTTTACTGGCGGCGTACGAGAAATTACAGCGCGCTAAACGTCAGTACTGGAAATAATATTAATGGGTTATTTCAGCGATTTGACCATCGTGTGAAATAGCCCGTTTTTTATTTCTGCCGCATTCCGTCCTCTTAATCACTATCAAAAATAAACTGAATAACACCTCTTTTAGGCGTAAATTAATGCGCTGGCATCAATTTATATATAACTTCCCGGTTAATTTCCGCCTCAGCGCTTTAGCAAAACGTGTGCTTTTCAACTTTTATCGCACATTTTCAAATAAATTTATTTGATAAAAATCAATAAGATAATCCATTTAACACCACTTTTTGCAGGGTTTTTAAGACGATAATCTTATCTGATATGATCCATGTCAATTTCTGCCCTATACTCCTTTGTTAGTATCTCGTTGCTGACAAATTTCAGGAGAACGTTAGTGAAAGCTGACAATCCGTTCGACCTATTATTACCTGCCGCCATGGCCAAAGTCGCGGAAGAAGCGGGAGTCTATAAAGCAACTAAACAACCGCTTACCACTTTTTTCCTGGCTATCACTGCTGGCGTATTTATTTCAATTGCCTTTGTCTTTTATATCACCGTGACCACCGGCACCGGCGCGGTACCTTATGGTCTGGCAAAACTGGTCGGCGGCATCTGTTTCTCTCTGGGATTAATGCTGGTAGTGATCTGCGGCGCGGACTTATTTACGTCTACCGTACTGATTGTGGTGGCAAAAGCCAGCGGTCGCATTACCTGGCTGCAACTGGCCCGCAACTGGATTAACGTCTATATCGGCAACCTGTTTGGCGCGCTGTTCTTTGTCGGCCTTATCTGGTTTTCCGGTGAACATATGGTGGCTAATGGCGCATGGGGCCTTAACGTGTTGCAAACTGCTGACCATAAAATGCATCACACCTTTGTCGAGGCCGTCTGCCTTGGCATTCTGGCGAACCTGATGGTTTGCATGGCGGTATGGATGAGTTACTCCGGCCGCACCCTGACAGACAAAATGTTAGCGATGGTTCTGCCGGTCGCGATGTTTGTCGCCAGCGGTTTCGAACACAGCATCGCCAACATGTTTATGATTCCGATGGCTATTGTTATCCGCGATTTCGCATCACCCGAGTTCTGGCAAGCCGCAGGCGCCAGCGCCGAACAGTTCTCCAGCCTGACCGTCAGCAACTTTATTGTCGACAACCTGATTCCGGTCACCCTCGGCAACATTATTGGCGGCGGTATTCTGGTCGGACTCACCTATTGGGTCATCTATCTGCGCGGCGGCGATAAGCACCAACACTAACCGCCGGGCTTAAGCATACTGGATCTGGCCGCCGTATTAATCGACTGGATCGACGAAAGAACTTCATAAAATAAGGTAGGTATCACATGACCGAGCTTAATCAAAAATTATCCACCGCCTGGGAAACGTTCACCGCTGGCGAATGGCAGAATGCCGTCGACGTGCGCGACTTTATTCAGAAAAACTACACGCCTTATGAAGGCGACGAGTCTTTCCTGTCCGGTGCAACCGAAGCGACTACCGCACTGTGGGACAGCGTGCTGGAAGGCATCAAAATTGAAAACCGCACCCATGCGCCGGTTGATTTTGATACCGACCTGGCATCCACCATCACTTCCCACGATGCCGGATTCATTAATAAGAAACTGGAAAAAATCGTCGGTCTGCAAACTGAAGCCCCGCTGAAACGCGCCCTGATTCCGTTTGGTGGCATCAAGATGGTGGAAGGCTCCTGTAAAGTGTATGGCCGTGAGCTGGATCCATCACTGAAAAAAGTTTTCACCGAATATCGTAAAACCCATAACCAGGGCGTATTTGACGTCTATACCCCGGATATCCTGCGCTGCCGTAAATCTGGCGTACTGACCGGCCTGCCAGATGCTTATGGCCGCGGACGCATTATCGGTGACTACCGTCGCGTTGCCCTGTACGGCATCGATTTCCTGATGAAAGACAAGTTCGCTCAGTTCACCTCACTGCAAAGCGATATGGAAAATGGCGTCAATCTGGAAGCCACTATCCGTCTGCGCGAAGAGATTGCTGACCAGCACCATGCACTGGCGCAGATTAAAGAGATGGCGGCAAAATATGGCTGCGATATCTCCGGCCCGGCCACTAATGCGCAGGAAGCGGTACAGTGGACCTACTTTGGCTACCTGGCGGCGGTTAAATCGCAAAATGGTGCGGCAATGTCATTTGGTCGTGTCTCGACCTTCCTCGATATCTATCTTGAACGCGACCTGAAAGCCGGCAAGATCACTGAACAAGAAGCGCAGGAACTCATCGATCACCTGGTGATGAAACTGCGTATGGTGCGCTTCCTGCGTACGCCAGAGTATGATGAGCTGTTCTCTGGTGACCCAATCTGGGCAACCGAATCACTGGCAGGTATGGGTGTTGATGGACGCACGCTGGTCAGTAAAACCAGTTTCCGCTTCCTCAATACGCTGTACACCATGGGGCCATCACCTGAGCCAAATATGACCATTCTGTGGTCGGAAAAACTGCCACTGAACTTCAAAAAATACGCGGCGAAAGTGTCCATCGATACCTCATCAGTCCAGTATGAAAACGATGATCTGATGCGCCCGGATTTTGATAATGATGACTATGCGATTGCCTGCTGCGTCAGCCCAATGATTGTCGGCAAACAGATGCAGTTCTTTGGCGCCCGCGCTAACCTGGCGAAAACCATGCTGTATGCCATCAACGGCGGCATTGATGAAAAAATGAAAATGCAGGTCGGCCCGAAAGAAGCGCCAATTATGGATGACGTGCTGGACTTCGATATTGTGATGGATCGGATGGATCACTTTATGGACTGGCTGGCGAAACAGTATGTGACTGCGCTGAACGTCATCCATTATATGCATGATAAGTACAGCTACGAAGCATCATTAATGGCCCTGCATGACCGCGATGTTTATCGCACCATGGCCTGCGGTATCGCCGGTCTGTCGGTGGCGGCGGACTCACTGTCAGCAATTAAATACGCCAAAGTTAAACCGGTACGTGATGAAGATGGCCTGGCCGTTGATTTTGAAATCGAAGGTGAATATCCGCAGTTCGGTAACAACGACTCACGCGTTGATGAACTGGCCTGCGACCTGGTTGAACGTTTTATGAAGAAAATTCAGAAGCTGCAAACCTATCGCAATGCGGTGCCAACCCAGTCAGTACTGACCATCACCTCGAATGTGGTGTACGGTAAGAAAACTGGTAACACGCCGGATGGTCGTCGCGCCGGTGCACCATTCGGCCCCGGCGCTAACCCAATGCATGGCCGTGACCAGAAAGGTGCCGTTGCCTCACTGACTTCCGTGGCGAAACTGCCGTTTGCCTACGCGAAAGACGGTATCTCTTACACCTTCTCTATCGTGCCAAACGCGTTAGGTAAAGATGACGATGTGCGCAAAACCAACCTTGCAGGTTTGATGGACGGCTATTTCCATCATGAATCCAGCATCGAAGGCGGTCAGCACCTTAACGTCAACGTGATGAACCGTGAGATGCTGCTGGATGCGATGGACAATCCGGAAAAATATCCGCAGCTGACCATTCGCGTTTCGGGTTATGCGGTGCGTTTCAACTCGCTGACCAAAGAGCAGCAGAAAGACGTGATCACCCGTACCTTTACTCAATCGCTGTAACGCTTCCTAGCCTCAGGGCTAATCAAAGGCTCCACCGTGGAGCCTTTTTACTAAAAGCCTCTTTTGCCCGCCATCTGATCTTCGGGTCGCTGGCAAAACAGACTCACCTAACGCAGCACGTAAAGACTGCGTAACCTGTCACTGGCAGGTTCACCCTGGAGAACTCATCGCAATGTCAACTATCGGTCGTATTCACTCGTTCGAATCCTGCGGAACTGTAGACGGTCCCGGCATCCGCTTTATCACCTTCTTTCAGGGTTGCCTGATGCGCTGTCTCTACTGTCATAACCGTGACACCTGGGACACCCATGGCGGTAAAGAGATCACCGTGGAAGAGCTGATGAAGGATGTGGTCTCCTATCGTCACTTTATGAATGCCTCCGGCGGCGGCGTGACGGCTTCGGGTGGCGAAGCGATTTTACAGGCGGAGTTTGTGCGCGACTGGTTCCGCGCCTGCCATGCAGAAGGTATTCATACCTGTCTGGATACCAACGGCTTTGTGCGCCGCTATGATCCGGTGATTGATGAACTGCTGGATGTGACTGACCTGGTAATGCTGGATCTGAAGCAGATGAATGATGATATTCATCAGAACCTGGTCGGCGTCTCTAACCACCGCACGCTGGACTTTGCCCGTTATATAGCCAAGCGCGGCATCCGCACCTGGATTCGTTATGTGGTGGTGCCGGGCTATTCGGATGATGATGATTCAGCGCATAAGCTGGGAGAATTTACCCGCGATATGGGTAACGTCGAAAAAATCGAACTACTGCCCTACCATGAGCTGGGGAAACATAAATGGATTGCGATGGGCGAAGAGTACAAACTGGACGGCGTTAAGCCGCCGAAAGCCGACACCATGGACCGCGTAAAGCATATTCTTGAGGGCTATGGTCACAAGGTGATGTACTGATAACGTCGGCGCGAAGAGGATGAACGATACAAATCATTGATACGGGCGGCGAAAACGCCGCCCGCTACGCAGTCAGGCATGGGCAATTGGCGTAGCGTGCTGATCCGCTTTACGCAGCAGCATCACCAGGTACACCAGCGCTACCGTCGCAATCATTACAAACAGCAGATTGTCGGAATAATGCTGCATCAGCATTGAGGTCATGGTTGGCCCTGCCAGGCTGCCAATAGTGTAACTCAACAATAGCGCCTGATTCATCGCCACTAATTCATGACGTGAGACTTTCTCGCAGGCCCACGACATCGCCACCGGATAGAGCGTAAAGCCGGCGCAGCCGAGAACAAACAGCGCTGGCCCCATGGCCGCATCACTGAGCATCGCAATCGCTCCGACGATCATCACAAACACCTGCACACGCAGCACCAGCAAGCGGCCAAAGCGGTCTGCCAGACGCCCTACCGGCCACTGTCCAATAATACCGGCACTGACCAGCAACGCCATCCAGTAGCCCACTGATGCATCGCTCATTCCCTGATGCGATAACCACAGCGGCATCAGGCCGTACAGTGAACCCAGCACCACGCCGGAGATAATACAGCCGTTGATACCCAGACGTGCGCTACGACGGCGTAGCATCGACCACATGCGACCTGGCGCCTCTTCTTCCTCACCACCGCTATTCACTTTGGTAAACACCAGCGGCAGAATCGCGGCAATCATCACGCCGGTGACCCACGGCAGCACGCTCATCAGCTCTGTCGAGACTTTACTCACCAGCAGCTGGCCGACGACCGTGCCCAGGTAGTAAACCATCATATACGCTGCCAGCAGCTGCCCACGGTTGCGTACCGTGCCGCTACACATCAGTGCACTCTCAACCACCACCCAGATCAGCGCGCAACCCATACCGGCAGCAAAACGGCCGAGGCTCCACGCCATAAACCCACTGCTCATTCCTAACCAGACGGTCGCCAGTGCAAATACCGCGGTCGCCAGATAGTAACTGTAGTTAAAACCGAGACGTTTAATCAGCCAGCCCGCCACCAGCGTTCCCACCAGGTTACCGGTGAAAAAGGATGAGCTTACCAGCCCGACCTGCCAGGTAGGCAACCGATCGTGCGTCAACCAAAGTGGAACTAAGGTGTTGAGCACGGCAATAGAGACCGTCAACAGTAATAAGCCGCAGAGCAGCAAGATGACAGGGCGAGACCAGGTGGACATAGATGAAACGGCCAAAATAGCAGGAAGATTTTGCGCGCATATTGCCATTACTAATGCTAATGTCAACGCGCAAAAATCGACCACCGCACGATTTGCCTGAGACCGATTTAATTTTTTTATCTACAACGGCTTAAGGGCAATTGTGGCAGCCAGCATAAAGTGAATTATCCCTATGATTTATCTAATTTTCGCTAAAAAATCGCCAGCTGAGATCTATGATTTTTATTGCTGATAAAATTTATTCATAGTTATAAAAAAAGCCCGACAACTTATCGTTGCCAGGCTATTTTTTTATGGAACGCTTATCGGGATTAGCCGATAAACTCCAGACCTTTCATATAAGGACGCAGCACTTCCGGCACCTGAATACGACCATCAGCTTGCTGATAGTTCTCCAGTACCGCAACCAGTGCGCGACCGACAGCCAGACCGGAACCGTTCAGGGTATGCACCAGACGCGGTTTCTTCTCGGTTTTGCTGCGGCAACGTGCCTGCATGCGACGCGCCTGGAAATCACCCATGTTGGAACATGAAGAGATTTCACGATAGGTATCCTGCGCTGGCAGCCAGACTTCAAGATCGTAGGTTTTAGTCGCACCAAAGCCCATATCGCCGGTACACAGCAGCACTTTACGGTAGGGCAGATTCAGCAGCTGCAACACTTTCTCGGCGTGACCGGTCAGTTCTTCCAGCGCCTGCATGGAGTCTTCCGGGCGAACGATCTGCACCATCTCAACTTTATCAAACTGGTGCATACGGATCAGACCACGGGTGTCACGACCGTAAGAACCGGCTTCAGAGCGGAAGCATGGCGTGTGCGCCGTCATTCTCAGCGGCAGAGACTCTTCTTCCACAATCTCGTCACGCACCAGGTTGGTCAGCGGCACTTCTGAGGTTGGAATCAGCGCGTAGTTGCTGCTCTCTGACTCTTCTTCCAGCGGACGGGTATGGAACAGGTCTTCACCAAACTTCGGCAGCTGACCGGTACCGTACAGCGAGGCGTGGTTAACCAGATAAGGCACATAAGTTTCCAGATAACCGTGCTGCTCAGTATGCAGATCGATCATAAACTGGCTCAGCGCACGATGCAGACGCGCAATCTGACCTTTCATCACCACAAAGCGGGAACCGGTCAGTTTGACCGCAGAAGCAAAATCCAGCCCCTGTGCCATTTCGCCCAGCTCAACGTGGTCACGCACGGTGAAATCGATTTTACGTGGCTCGCCCCAGCGGCTGATTTCCTGATTCTCGCTGTCATCTTTACCCAGCGGAACTTCATCAGACGGCAGGTTTGGCATGGTCAGCGCGAAGTCGCGAATTTCATTCTGCAGTGCATCCAGCTCAGACTTGGCGGCGTCGAGACGTTCGCCCAGTGTATTCACTTCCTGACGCAACGACTCGATATCTTCCCCACGCGCTTTGGCCTGACCGATGGATTTGGATCGGGAGTTACGCTCTGCCTGCAGATTTTCAGTTTCGACCTGCAACACTTTACGACGCTCTTCTAAGGAGCGCAGCGTGTCAACATCCAGTTTAAATCCTCGGCGTGCCAGTTTTTCAGCGACTGCGTCTGGCTCGTTACGCAGTAGATTGGGATCGAGCATGCTAATCCTGTGATTATTGTGGTTAAGTAAGACCCAGGGTTGTTGCAGTTTCAGCCGCCTTCACCGATCCAAACCACTGACCGCAGTCAGCTTATCGTGATTGGTTGAATCGCCGCCTGGCAGCAACGCCAATAACTTTGGGTAATATATTCGAGGGACACATCCGCACATCCGGCAAATGCGTTGAATTCATTGCTAACCTTACCGCAACGTCTGAATTAGCGGTAGCGTTTTGTCGGGCTATTTTGATCCTGACCGGTCAGCCAGGCGAGCTTTTCGCCAATTTTGCCCTCAAGACCTCGGGAAGTCGGCTGATAATAGCGCGTTTGTGCCATCTGTTGCGGGAAGTAGTTTTCACCTGCGGCATAGGCATTGGGTTCATCGTGTGCGTAACGATATTCGGCACCCAGCCCCATCTCTTTCATCAGTTTGGTCGGCGCGTTACGCAGATGTTCCGGCACATCGTAATCGGGATTTTCGCGCGCATCGCGCATCGCGGCTTTAAATGCGGTATACACCGCATTGCTCTTCGGCGCGCAGGCAAGGTAGACAATCGCCTGCGCAATCGCACGTTCACCCTCTGCCGGACCCACGCGGGTAAAGCAATCCCAGGCAGAAATCGCCACCTGCATGCCACGCGGATCGGCATTGCCGACATCTTCCGACGCAATCGCCAGCAGACGCCGGGCAACATACAGCGGATCGCCGCCAGCGGTGATAATGCGAGCATACCAGTAGAGCGCCGCATCCGGTGCCGAGCCGCGCACCGACTTATGCAGCGCCGAGATTAAATCGTAAAAGCGGTCGCCTTTATTATCGAAGCGGGCGCTGCGTTCACCGGAAACCTCATTCAGCAGTTGCGGCGTCAGTTCACGCTTGCCCTGCGCATTGGTTTCGGCCATATCGGCCATCATTTCCAGCGTATTCAGCGCACGTCGCGCATCGCCATTGACCAGCTCGGCAATCATCGCGCGGGTGTTATCGGGCAACACGATGTTCTGACTACCATAACCCCGGTCACTGTCGCTCATCGCCTGTTCCAGCACCTGTTCAATATCGGCAGTGGTCAGTGATTTCAGCAGATAGACGCGCGCACGCGACAGCAGCGCCGAGTTCAGTTCAAACGAAGGGTTTTCGGTGGTGGCACCAATAAAGGTAATGGTGCCATCCTCGATATGCGGCAGAAAGGCATCCTGCTGGCTTTTATTGAAGCGGTGCACCTCGTCGACAAACAGAATGGTACGCCGACCGGCGTTGCGGTTTTGCCGCGCCCGCTCAATCGCCTCGCGGATTTCTTTCACCCCGGAGGTCACGGCAGAAATGCGTTCAACATCCGCATTACCGTAATGACCAATGATTTCCGCCAGCGTGGTTTTACCGGTCCCTGGCGGTCCCCACAAAATCATCGAGTGCAGATGACCAGCCTCAATCGCACGCGGCAACGGTTTTCCCGCTGCCAGCAAATGCTGTTGGCCGATATACTGCGCCAGCGTGTTGGGCCGCATACGCGCGGCTAACGGCTGAAACTCGTTATGGGAAAAATCCAGAGACAGATTACTCACTTAAACCTCACTGACGCTGATCGTCCACCGTCACGCCTTTTGGCGGAGTAAACCTAAACTTATCCGCACTTACTGACCCGTTCTGCTGGGTTTTCAGCGTATAAGCACTGCGCTGATCGTCCTGTTCAATGGCACTGAACTGATTAATGGTGCCATTAGAGGAAACATTGATGGTGAACTGCTTCAGATTACCGGCAGCACTTTTCGGCGTCAGTTCAAAATTGTCGCCCTGCTTTTTGATATTGTACTGCTTCCAGTCGCTGGACTGGTTACGCGCAATCAGCATAAATGGTGTGTTGCTGGTGGCATCTTTCAGCCAGCTGGCGCTGACCTGCTCGACAAACGGATTGTAGAACCACAGGGTTTTACCGTCAGAGATCAGCACGCTTTCATCCGGTGCAGTCATATGCCAGTTAAACAGATTCGGGCGCTGTACCCACAGCTCACCTTCACCATCCTGTACGGAAGAACCGCTGGCATCGGTGACTTTTTGCGTAAAGCTGGCGTGGAAGCTTTTCACTCTATCCAGACGCTGCTGCAAATCACCGGCAGCATCAGCCAGTGCATTTGCCGAAGTCAGCGCGGTCAACAGGCAGCAAGAGAGTAATAATTTTTTCATATATAAATCCCGTCATTACGAGCCGTAGAAATCATTGGCACGGGTAGCGATAACCGCTCCCGTGCCAATACTATGCGATTGATTACATCTCATGAGACGGCGGAGCCAGCACCTCACGGTTACCATTATGGCCAGGCGATGACACAATCCCCTGCGCTTCCATCTGCTCGATAATTCGCGCCGCCCGGTTGTAGCCGATACGGAATTGACGCTGTACGCCCGAGATCGAAGCACGACGTTTCTCAACGATAAATGCCACCGCTTGATCAAACAGCGGATCCAGCTCTTCATCGGCATCCAGCCCCAGACTGCCACCTTCGCCCTCTTCACCGGCGGTGATGCTGTCGATATATTGTGGACGACCACGCGCTTTCCAGTCCTGCACCACCGCATGAACCTCTTCATCACGGACAAATGCGCCGTGCACACGGATCGGGATCGAGGAGTTCGGCGGCATATACAACATATCACCCATCCCCAGCAGCGATTCCGCACCCGCCTGATCGAGAATGGTACGCGAATCGATTTTACTCGATACGGTAAAGGCAATTCGTGTCGGGATGTTCGCCTTAATCAGGCCGGTAATCACATCCACCGACGGACGCTGTGTCGCCAGCACCAGGTGGATACCTGCCGCACGGGCTTTTTGTGCCAGACGGGCAATCAGCTCTTCCACTTTTTTGCCCACTGCCATCATCAGGTCGGCGAATTCATCCACCATCACCACGATGTAAGGCAGTTTCTCCAGCACCGGCGGAGTGGTTTCCATACTGTCGCCTGGCTTCCAGAACGGATCGGGAATCGGACGGCCCATCGCCGCAGCCTGCTCAATCTTCTCGTTGTAACCGGCCAGATTACGCACACCCAGCGCCGACATCAGCTTATAGCGACGCTCCATTTCACCGACACTCCAGCGCAGCGCATTGGCCGCATCTTTCATATCGGTAACCACTTCCGTCAGCAGATGCGGAATACCTTCGTACACCGACAGTTCCAGCATTTTCGGGTCGATCATAATAAAGCGCACTTCTTCCGGCGTGGCTTTATACAGCATGCTGATAATCATGGCGTTAACGCCGACGGACTTACCAGAACCGGTTGTACCGGCCACCAGCAAGTGCGGCATTTTACCTAAATCAGCCACCACCGGTTGACCGGCAATGTCTTTCCCCAGCACCACGGAAAGTGGTGACGGATTGTCGCGGAATTTTGCACAGTCCAGCACTTCACGCAGGTAAACCGTCTGACGATGTTTGTTTGGCAGTTCCAGACCAACATAAGGTTTACCCGGAATCACTTCCACCACACGCACCGCCACTGCTGACAGCGAGCGCGCCAGGTCACGGGACAAGTTAGAAATACGCGCCGCTTTCACTCCTGGCGCCAGATCCAGCTCGTAACGGGTAATCACCGGCCCTGGCGAAATCCCGACCACTTCCGCTTTGACACGGTAATCCGCCAGCCGCGCCTCAACCAGACGAGCAGTCTGCTCCAGCGCAAACATATCGACCGGCTCCTCTTCTGCTGGCGGTGAGGTCAGCAAATCCAGGGTTGGTAACGGCGTTGCAGGTTTATGCAACGGCTGTTCGTGACGCATCAGGAACGGATGAATCAGGCTGTCGGCAGCAGGTTCCTCTGGTTTCGGCACGGCGACAGCCGCTACCGGCTGCTGAGCAGGCTGTGGCGTATACTGTGATGCCGCAGGTGCCGCCACCGACTGATGAGCAGACTGTGGTGCAGACTGCTGTGCCGCAGGCGTTGGCTGCTGCCAGGATGGCGTAACCGGCTGCTGTGGCTCAACCTGATGGTAAGGCTGAGCTTCCGGCTCCGGCGTCGCATCGAGGGTAAACAGCGGCTCAGTCGGGCCATCGTCTATCAAATCATCCATTGGTGAGAAGTCAAAAGCGCGCGAGGTGTCCAGAGAGAAGCTCTGCGTCGCCGGTTCAGCGGCGGGCTGCTGCTCATGGGTATATCGCTGCTGCTGTTGCTCTGCGAACTGACGCGCCAGCATCGCCTGCTGGAGCGCCTCTTCATCCTCTTGTTCCGGCGCAAACTCTTCGCCGTAGCGCTGCTGCTGTTGTGCCATAAAGGCTTCACGCAGCTGAGATTCCTGCACCATCGCCTGCTGCTCTTCATCCGTCTGGAAAGCCGTGGCAGCAGGTTGCGACGCTTGCTGCTGCTCCTGCTCTTTGGCTTTCTCTTCCGCAATGCGCTGCGATGGCAGCTTGATGCCCCAGGAAGCCAGCTCGCGGCGAGTCGGTAACTTCACCGGATTCGGACGCGGTAACGCAGGACCGATACCCTGTTTCACCTGCGGATTGCTGTCGCTGCCGCTGGTAGCCGTGAAACCTGGCATAAATGCTGCTGCGGTGGCTGCCACCTTCGCCGCATCGGCAACACTGCCCGCCTGCGACGGATTTGCAGCAATCGCCGTCGGCTCAGTTTGTGGAGCAGAGAAATCAAACGGTGAAGCCGAAGAGGATGGCGTGTCGCGCCAGTTGCCCATCTGCGGAGCATCGTCCTCATCTTCCAGCGGATAATCGGGTGCTGGCGTCTCTTCCGGTAATTCGAAACGATACACCGGCGGCGCTTCAGGCTGTGGCGCAGGCGGGCTGACCGTCGGTGCCGCAACCGGCGCGGAAGCCGGGCGCGCTGCCGCAGGGGACGCAGCCGTAGCCGCAACCTCTGGTGCCGGCGCACGTTGCGCGGCGGTAGCGGTAGCCGCCAGCGCAGCCGTGGTCGCCGCTGCCGCTTTCGCTAACAGCGGGTCCTGCGATTCACTGTCGTCATCTTCGACCTGCTCTTCGTCATCGGCGATGAGCTTCGGTGCCGACAGCAATACGTCATCATCATCATGCGCAGCCGCTTTCAGTACCGGCGCGGCACGGGGTGGCTCGTCTTCTTCTTCATGCCACTCATCGTCGTGACGTGAGCGATTACTGGCAAAGGTCAGTACGCCCATTACCGTGCCGCCGATTTTCTCGGCAATCATCAGCCATGACCAGCCGGTATAGAGGGTCAAACCCGCCGCCCAGACGCACAGCAGGGTTAATGTGCCACCCGCACCACTGAAATAAGGTGCCATCGCGTTGCTGACCAGGCTGCCAATCACGCCGCCAGAGGCGAAGTACCAGATATCATCCGCGTTAATCGCCGCCAGACCGCAGGTGGTGATCACCAGCGCCAGCACGCCGATCAGACGCAAAGCTACAGCAAAATAGTCGATGTAATCCTGGCTGTCACGCTGGCGGAAAGTGATCCAGCAGAGGCCAAGAATAACCGGAGGAATGGCATAGGCCATCACGCCAAAAATAAACAGCAAGGTGTCGGCAAGCCACGCTCCTGGCGCGCCACCGAGGTTATGTATCGGTTCATGCCAGGCGGTTTGTGACCAGCTGGGATCGGAAGGGTTGAAGCTCAACAGTGCTGCCATCAGATAAACGGCGAAAAGAGCAACAATAATCAACAGCGCTTCAAGCAAACGACGTCCACTACTCAGCGGCTGCAAGGTAACTTCTTTATCTTCTGTGTATTCCTGGCTCAAGAGTACTCTCCAGGGGCCTGTAAACTTGGAAGGCAACAGCGCCGGGCAAGCCCGACGCTGAACCTGTATGAATTCACAGGAGTGTACCGAAATCTCTCAGGTTTTGCACCTGCCCTGTGTTACCGCGTTTTAATCACTAAGCGGTTACTTTGTTTCACTTCTTCCATCACAACATAGGTGCGTGTGTCATTCACACCAGGCAGACGCAGCAAGGTTTCACCGAGCAATTTACGATAAGCCGACATATCAGGAACGCGCGTTTTCAACAGATAGTCGAAATCGCCAGAAACGAGGTGACACTCTTGAGTTTCCTCAAGTTTTTGCACTGCGGCGTTAAATTGCTCAAACACATCGGGCGCACCACGATTCAGAGTAATCTCAACGAAAACCAGTAGTGAAGCATCAAGATAATGCGGGTTCAGCTGCGCGGTATAGCCAAGAATAAAACCCTGACGCTCCAGACGACGAACACGTTCTAGGCACGGCGTTGGTGATAAGCCAACCCGTTTGGAAAGCTCGACGTTAGAAATTCGACCATCCTTTTGCAGTTCATTAAGGATATTACGGTCGATTCTGTCGAGATCTTTACCGGGGCGTTTTTTATTGTCTACCATTATTATTGTCTCTCTTAATTCCTTCCCTTTACCTGCCACACCCTGAACAAATCAATGTAACAGGGTTGTCTGAAGTGAAGACATTGAGTCTGTTGCCTGATAAGCGCCATCCATATGACGCATGTTGTCTGTCCACACCATGCGTCATGACAAATGACAGACTGAGTTTATTCGGAGTAATGCGCGAAACATGGCATTAAACCCTGCTCTGCTGCCCTAAATACCCTCTGCTTCCTACAATGTTTTCGCAAAAGCGCAGCCGATTGTCAAAGTAAAACAAACAAAATCAGTACAACATGCCATATGCCCTGCTGCACGACTGTTTTTTAATGGGTATTTTCCCATTAATCTGTGCGATGTTGCCGCCAGCTGCTCGCTTTTCACTCAGCTGGCCGACCGCTGCCGCTTCATTGGTTAAAACTGTTGCATCGATTGTTAACAAAATCTCAGAACGCTTTTTTTGCGGCGTTAAATTCCCTACAATCGCAAAGTATGTTTGCCAGTTAACAAATGAGGGTCTCATGGGCACGGCCAAACACAGTAAATTATTAATTCTGGGCTCTGGTCCAGCAGGCTACACCGCTGCGGTCTATGCGGCGCGCGCTAACCTGAATCCGGTGCTGATTACCGGTCTGGAAAAAGGCGGTCAGCTGACCACCACCACTGACGTTGAGAACTGGCCAGGCGATCCAAGCGAATTAACCGGCCCGCTGCTGATGGAACGTATGCATGAGCACGCGGTGAAGTTCAATACCGAGATTCTTTTCGACCATATTCATACTGTCGATCTGCAGAACCGTCCGTTCCGCCTGACCGGCGACAGCGGCGAGTACACCGCCGATGCGTTGATTATCGCCACCGGCGCCTCTGCCCGTTACCTTGGTCTGCCTTCTGAAGAAGCGTTCAAAGGTAAAGGCGTCTCCGCCTGTGCGACCTGCGACGGCTTTTTCTATCGTAACCAGAAGGTTGCGGTAATTGGCGGCGGCAATACTGCGGTTGAAGAAGCACTCTACCTGGCGAATATCGCGGCGGAAGTGCATCTGATTCACCGTCGTGACAGCTTCCGTGCCGAAAAGATCCTGATCGATCGGCTGATGGAAAAAGTGAAAAACGGCAATATCGTATTGCATACCGATCGCACGCTGGATGAAGTGGTCGGCGATCAAATGGGCGTAACCGGCCTGCGTCTGCGCACGGTTTCCGGCAGCGAAGAGATTGAGCAGCTGGATGTTGCCGGCCTGTTTGTGGCAATTGGTCACAGCCCGAACACCGCCATCTTTAACGGTCAGCTGGAGCTGGAAAACGGTTATATCAAGGTTCAGTCGGGTATTCATGGCAACGCCACCCAGACCAGTATCCCTGGTGTATTTGCCGCTGGCGACGTGATGGACCATATCTATCGTCAGGCGATTACCTCTGCCGGTACCGGTTGTATGGCCGCACTTGACGCTGAACGTTATCTTGACGGTTTGGTTAAGAACGATAAGTAAGTTGTTAAAAAGCTGATCGAACTTTCCCAAGGCGACTGCTCATCAGTCGCCTTTTTTCATTCTGCCCTGTACCATTGCCAGCGACTTATCGTTGGGTCATTTATGTGGCACTGCCCGGTGGCTGCCAGTTTCGTTTTTCTGCAAGAACGGTAACTGATGAACAAGACGCGTCAACAACAACTTACCCGCTGGCTGAAGCAACAGAGCGTGCATGCGCGTCGTTGGTTACGCCTCTCTTTTCTGCTCGGCCTTGCCAGCGCACTGTTAATTATTGCGCAAGCCTGGCTGCTGGCATCGCTGTTACATCAGCTGATTGCGCTTACTCTTCCCCACACCGAATTAGTCCCCGATTTTCTGCTATTGCTGAGCTGCTTTATTGCCAGGGCAGTGATCAGCTGGCTGCGCGAGCGGGTTGGATTTTACTGTGGGCTGGCGATCCGCCGCACACTGCGTAAAACGGTATTAGATCGTCTGGATGCGCTGGGACCGGCGTGGATTCAGGGTCAACCGGCGGGTAGCTGGGCCACCCTGCTGCTGGAACAGATCGAAGAGATGCAGGATTACTATGCACGCTATCTGCCGCAGATGTCGCTGGCGGCACTGATTCCCTGTTTTATCCTGATTGCCATTTTCCCGATTAACTGGGCAGCCGGGGTGATCTTACTGGTCACCGCCCCACTGATCCCGCTGTTTATGGCGCTGGTCGGAATGGGCGCGGCGGATGCGAATCGCCGCAACTTTCTCGCGCTGTCGCGGCTGAGCGGCCATTTTCTCGACCGACTACGCGGTCTGGAGACATTGCGCCTGTTTCATCGCGCCGCCGCAGAAACCGACAATATCAACAGCGCTTCAGAGAGTTTTCGCCAGCGCACCATGGAAGTATTGCGCCTCGCCTTCCTCTCGTCGGCGGTACTGGAATTCTTCGCATCACTCTCTATCGCCATTGTGGCGGTCTACTTTGGTTTCTCTTATTTAGGCGAACTGAACTTCGGTCATTACGCTACTGGCGTCACGCTGTTTGCCGGTTTTCTGGTGCTGATCCTTGCGCCGGAGTTTTTCCAGCCGCTGCGCGATCTCGGCACCTTTTATCATGCCAAAGCTCAGGCCGTAGGGGCAGCCGATGCGCTGAATACCTTCCTCAGCAAGACCGATGAAATCACCGTGGCACACGGCAGCCAGACGCTGAGCGACGGTGTGCCGCTGACGTTCAGCGCCAGTCAACTGGTGATTCTCTCTCCTGCCGGTTCGGTTCTCGCCGGGCCGCTGACTTTTACGCTGCAACCTGGGCAGCGGGTGGCGCTGGTCGGGCAAAGCGGTGCGGGTAAAAGCTCGCTGCTGAATGTGCTGTCTGGTTTTCTGCCCTATCAGGGTTCGCTAACGGTAAATGGTATTGAGCTGCGCGAACTCAACGCGGAACACTGGCAGCAGCAGCTGGCGTGGGTCGGGCAAAACCCGCAGTTACCGGCGATGACGCTGCGCGACAATCTGCCGTCAGAGGATACAACGCAATTGCAGCACGCTATCCAGCTGGCAGGCGCCGATGAGTTTTTAGCCCAGTTGCCGCAAGGACTGGATACCGAGACAGGCGAACATGCTGCGCGGCTGTCGGTAGGTCAGGCGCAACGTGTGGCGGTGGCACGGGCGCTGCTGAAACCGGCCAGACTGATGTTGCTTGATGAACCGGGTGCCAGCCTCGACAGTGACAGCGAACGTCATGTGATGCATGCGCTGGTTCAGGCTTCACATCAACAAACCACGCTGCTGGTGACTCACCAGCTGAATCAGCTGACACAGTGGGATGAGATCTGGGTCATGCGCCAGGGCCAGCTGATTCAGCAAGGCTGCTGGGATGCGCTGGTGGCGCAGGATGGGCCCTTTGCCGAACTGTTATCTCAGCGCCAGGGAGCGATTGAATGAAAGCCCTTCTGCCATTTCTGAAACTTTATCGTCGGCACCTTGGCCGCTTAACGCTTGGCGTACTGCTGGCCATCGTCACTCTGCTGGCCAGTATCGGTTTACTGACGCTGTCAGGCTGGTTCCTCGCCGCCTCATCGCTGGCGGGCTTTGCCGGATTGTACACGTTTAACTATATGCTACCGGCGGCTGGCGTGCGCGGCGCGGCCATCACCCGTACTGCGGCACGTTATTTTGAACGCCTGGTCAGTCACGACGGCACTTTCCGCGTGCTGCAACATCTGCGGGTATTTACCTTCAGTAAATTGCTGCCGCTCTCCCCTGCCGGTATTGCGCGTTTTCGTCAGGGAGAACTGCTCAATCGGCTGGTGGCGGATGTTGATACGCTCGACCATCTCTATCTGCGGGTGATTTCACCGCTGGTTGGCGCATTGATGGTTATCCTGGTGGTGAGCTTTGCCCTTAGCTGGCTGGATATGCAGCTGGCTCTGACGCTCGGGCTGATTATGCTGCTGACACTGTTGGTGATGCCGCCGCTGTTTTATCGCGCCGGTCGCCCGGCAGGTGAAGCCATTACGCTGCTGCGCGGTCAGTATCGTCTGCAACTGATTCGCTGGCTGCAAGGCAGCGCGGAACTGAAGATTTATGGTGCTGCCAGCGCGTATCGTGCGCGGCTGGATGAGACCGAACAGCAGTGGCAGCAGGCGCAGCGCCAGCAAGCGAATCTGGGCGGGCTGTCACAGGCGATGATTCTGCTGATTAGCGGCGTTACCGTCACTTTATTGCTGTGGCTCAGCGCCGCAGGCGTCGGGGAAATGACGCAGCCTGGCGCGTTGATTGCGCTGTTTGTCTTCTGCACGCTGGCGGCGTTTGAAGCGCTGGCACCAGTAGGGGCAGCTTTCCAGCATTTAGGCCAGGTTGTCGCCTCTGCGGTGCGCGTTAGCCAGATTATTGATCAACCCGCAGCCGTCAGTTTTTCGCAGCAACACGCTGCCCGGCAGGCTGGCATGGCCGTCGCGCTGGAAGGCGTCAGCTTTAGTTACCCTTCCACCAGCCGTCCGGCGGTTAGCGGTGTATCGCTGGCGGTTGCGCGCGGTGAAAAGATTGCGTTGCTCGGCCGCACCGGTTGTGGCAAGTCTACCCTGTTGCAATTGCTGACCCGCGCCTGGGACCCGCAAGCCGGTGAAATCCGTCTGGCCGGACTGCCGCTGCGCGACTGGGATGAAGCCTCGCTGCGTGCCAGCACCAGCGTGGTCAGCCAGCGCGTGCACCTGTTCAGCCAGACGCTGCGCGACAACCTGCTACTCGCCGCGCCCGCCAGCAGTGATGAGATGCTGACGGCGGTATTACAGCAGGTCGGCCTCGGCAAGCTGCTGGAGAATGAAGAAGGATTAAATGCCTGGGTGGGTGAAGGCGGACGTCAGCTCTCCGGCGGTGAATTACGCCGTCTCGGTATTGCCCGTGCGCTGTTGCATAACGGCGATTTACTGCTGCTGGATGAGCCGACCGAGGGGCTGGATGCCGAAACTGAACGCCAGATCCTCGAACTGCTGTGGCAGCTCGACACCAGTAAGACGGTGATTATGGTCACTCACCGTTTGCAGGGGCTGGAAAAGCTCGACCGTATTTACGTGATGGATCAGGGTGAGATTCTCGAACAGGGCCATCATGCGGAATTAATCGCCAGTCGCGGTCGTTACTGGCATTTTCACCAGCGCTTTGCGCTATAGTGTTAGTTTCTTGTCCGCTGAGAATATTCCATGCGACTGATTCAACTCTCACGTGATTCGCTGAATTTTCCGCCGCCGGAAATGGCGCTGAAGGAGCCGAATGGCTTACTGGCAATGGGCGGCGATCTCAGCCCTGCACGGCTGCTTAATGCGTATCAGCGCGGGATTTTTCCGTGGTTCTCACCTGGCGACCCGATTCTCTGGTGGTCGCCCGATCCGCGTGCGGTGTTGTTTCCCGAGCAGTTTCACCTTAGTCGCAGCATGAAGCGCTTTCATCGCCGTTCCCCCTATCGCGTCACCCTGAATCAGGCATTTGCAGAGGTGATTGAGGGATGCGCCAGCGAACGCCAGGAGGGAACGTGGATCACGCCGCAGGTGAAGCAGGCGTGGCTGAAATTATTTAGCATGGGCCATGCCCATTCGGTGGAAGTGTGGCTGGATGAGCAGTTAGTCGGTGGCCTGTACGGCATGGCGCTGGGGCAAATCTTTTGCGGCGAGTCGATGTTCAGCCGTAGCGAAAATGCCTCGAAAACCGCGTTACTGGTATTCAGCCACTATTTTAGCCAGCAAGGCGGCAAACTGATTGATTGTCAGGTGTTAAATTCTCATACCGCCTCATTAGGAGCGAAAGAGATCCCGCGTGCAGACTGGCTGGCATGGCTGAATACACTGGCACAACAGCCGGTCAGAGAGAGCTGCTGGCACGGACAGCGGCTTTTTTAACAACCGGAAATGAGGTTTTCCACGCATTTGCAGATAACAGTGCTATAATATGCGCGTTTGGTATGTCGTCCGCCGTTCGCTGCACCATGAGCGAGCCGGAATTACCAGGCTGGGAATCTCTCAACGCACCGTTTCAGAACTGTTTTAATTGTGCGAATGATGCCGACTTAAAGCAGATTCTTAGCCCGCTATTCCCCCGCTGACGTCATCACACCCGATATTTATTCGCCTGCTGCTTACGGTGTAAATCTCATCATTAGCAGCAAGTGCTGGTGACTTCACCAACAATTGTTTACATAATACTTGAAATTCGGCATTATCTTGCCGGTTCAAAACTAAGGTAGTCCACCCAGAGGATTCGATGGCCAAAGAAGACAATATTGAAATGCAAGGTACCGTACTTGATACGTTACCTAACACCATGTTCCGCGTTGAATTGGAAAACGGGCACGTGGTTACCGCTCATATCTCCGGTAAAATGCGCAAAAACTATATCCGCATCCTGACGGGCGACAAAGTCACTGTAGAGCTGACCCCGTACGACCTGAGCAAAGGCCGCATTGTCTTCCGTAGTCGCTGATTTGCCCCATTCAGTGTCGATGCGCTAAGCCAGCGACACCCGTAAAAAAAGGCCGGATAATTTTATTATCCGGCCTTCATTATTTGTGGGAGCCGATAACGGCTCCCCAGGGATGATGATGCGATTAATGCACCGTCCCTTCAGTTTTACGCTTCTGCGCGCTCAGGAAGTGATAAGTGAGCTGGTTGTTCTCTTTATCCAGCGCCACTGACACTGAGCCACCATCGACCAGCGAACCAAACAGCAGCTCATTAGCCAGCGGTTTTTTCAGGCTTTCCTGCACGGTACGTGCCATCGGACGTGCGCCCATCGCCTTGTCGTAACCCTTCACGGCCAGCCATTCGCGGGCTTCATCACTGACTTCCAGCGACACACCTTTCGCATCCAGCTGCGCCTGCAGTTCAACAATAAACTTGTCAACCACCTGATGGATAACTTCTGCCGACAGGTGTTTGAACCAGATAATATTGTCGAGACGGTTGCGGAATTCCGGGGTAAAGATCTTTTTGATCTCTTCCATCGCATCGGTGCTGTTATCCTGCTGGATCAGGCCGATGGATTTCCGCTCGGTCTCCCGCACTCCGGCGTTCGTGGTCATCACTACGATCACATTGCGGAAATCCGCTTTGCGGCCGTTGTTATCGGTCAGCATCCCGTTGTCCATCACCTGCAACAGCAGGTTAAACACATCCGGGTGCGCTTTCTCGATTTCATCCAGCAGCAGCACCGCATGCGGATGTTTGATTACCGCATCCGTCAGCAGACCGCCCTGATCGAAACCAACATAGCCCGGAGGCGCACCGATTAAACGGCTGACGGTATGACGTTCCATATATTCAGACATATCAAAACGCAGCAGTTCAATCCCCAACGCTTTCGCCAGCTGAACGGTCACCTCGGTTTTACCGACGCCGGTAGGGCCAGCAAACAGGAATGAACCGACCGGTTTACGATCCTGACCGAGGCCAGCACGACTCATTTTAATCGCTTCGGTTAATGCCTCGATGGCATTATCCTGACCGAACACCAGCATTTTCAGGCGATCGCCCAGCGTTTTCAGCGTGTCGCGATCGGTAGCTGAGACACTTTTCTCAGGAATACGCGCGATACGCGCCACCACCGATTCGATATCCGCAACATTGACGGTTTTCTTACGCTTGCTTACCGGCATCAGACGGCTACGCGCACCGGCTTCATCGATCACATCGATCGCTTTGTCAGGCAGATGGCGGTCATTGATATATTTCACCGCCAGCTCAACCGCCGCCCGCACCGCTTTGGCGGTATAGCGTACATCATGATGCGCTTCGTACTTCGGCTTCAGACCGTTAAGGATCTGCACGGTTTCATCGATCGACGGCTCAGTGATATCGATCTTCTGGAAACGACGCGCCAGCGCACGATCTTTTTCAAAGATATTGCTGAATTCCTGATAGGTGGTCGAACCCATCACGCGAATTTTGCCGCTCGACAGTAGCGGTTTGATCAGGTTAGCCGCATCAACCTGGCCGCCTGATGCCGCGCCCGCACCAATAATGGTGTGAATCTCATCGATAAACAGAATACTGCTGGTATCCTGCTCCAGCTGTTTCAGCAACGCCTTAAAACGTTTTTCAAAGTCACCACGGTATTTAGTACCCGCTAACAGTGAACCGATATCCAGCGAATAGATGGTGCAATCCTTGATCACTTCCGGCACGTCGCCCTGCACAATACGCCAGGCCAGACCTTCGGCAATCGCGGTTTTACCCACGCCCGATTCACCCACCAACAGCGGGTTATTTTTGCGACGACGGCACAGTACCTGAATAGCGCGTTCCAGCTCTTTATCGCGCCCGATCAGCGGATCGATACCGCCTACGCGAGCAAGCTGATTAAGATTGGTGGTGAAGTTTTCCATACGTTCCTCCCCGCCTGCTTGCTCTTCGTTAACCGGGTTTTCTGCCCCTGGCGCCTGGCCAGGTTCATCTTTACGCGTCCCGTGGGAGATAAAGTTCACCACATCCAGTCGGCTGACTTCATGCTTACGCAGCAGATAAGCCGCCTGTGATTCCTGTTCGCTGAAAATCGCCACCAGCACGTTCGCGCCCGAGACTTCACTGCGTCCCGATGACTGAACATGGAAGACCGCACGCTGTAACACGCGCTGGAAGCTGAGCGTCGGCTGCGTGTCGCGCTCTTCTTCGCTGGCAGGCAGCACCGGTGTGGTTTGTTCGATGAAGGCTTCGAGCTCCAGACGCAGAGCAACAATATCCACCGTACAGGCTTCCAGTGCCTCTCTGGCCGACGGATTGCTGAGCAGAGCCAGCAACAGATGCTCGACGGTCATAAACTCATGACGGTGCTCGCGCGCTCTGGCGAAAGCCATGTTTAAACTGAGTTCCAGTTCTTGATTGAGCATTAGGCACCTCCCCCAATTATCGCCTGACGGACAACTCCCGAATGGAGCGGAAAACCGATCAGGCTTTTTCCAGCGTACAGAGCAACGGATGCTCGTTATCTTTCGCGTACTGGTTCACATGTACCACCTTGGTTTCAGCCACTTCGGCGGTGAAAACACCACAAATAGCTTTACCACGATAGTGAACCGTAAGCATCAGTTGCGTTGCACGTTCAACATCATAAGAAAAGAACTTTTGCAGTACGTCAATAACAAATTCCATAGGTGTATAATCGTCATTGTTCAATATGACTTTATACATTGAGGGCGGCTTAAGCTCCTCACGCAGTTTATCTTCTGCAAGATGTTCAAAGTTAAGCCAGTCGTTAGTGTTTCCCATAGTAATCCGCAATTATTGTTCGTGACGAGCTGGCATCAGATTATCATGCCCTGCATTAAGTTTAACACGCCTGACAATTTGTCCAGCGTGGTTGAAATTTTATCCGATACTGCCGTTGCGCGACCTTCATCACAAAATTTGCAATAGCGTTAACTGCCTCAAATTTTGAGGATTTCGTCCCCGTCTCACAGGGCCATTAGCTTGACGCTAAGTCCGTTTTCTCTACATTGTACAGGCATAAGCTGATTGAGTTTTAATCAGTCTGGGCTGAAAGCCAGTTCACCTCATACTTATAAAATGTCTTGCGAGGGATGTAGAAGCATGGAGACGGGTACTGTTAAATGGTTCAATAACGCCAAAGGCTTCGGCTTTATCTGTCCTGTCGGTGGTGGCGAGGATATTTTCGCGCACTACTCGACGATTCAGATGGACGGTTACAGAACGCTGAAAGCCGGGCAACAAGTCCAGTTTGATGTACATGAAGGGCCTAAAGGCAATCATGCCAGCCTTATCGTTCCAGTAGAAGTGGCGGCCGCAGTCAGTGCCTGACCATTTCTCACTTATTCTGTACAACCCTACCGAAAAATGCCAGCCACAGATGCTGGCATTTTTTTCTCCACGCTTAACAGTAAAATTGGGTCGCCTTCGCCCTTTTCAACCCTGCGGCTAATCTGCCTGACCGCGAGCCAGCCACAGCACGCGCGCAAACATCTGTCGCAATATCGGTGGAATGGCCTCAGTACCGCGTTCAGCCGCATCCATCGCCACGGCAATCGCCAGATCTGGCTTTGACGAGCGCTGAATCGCCTTGGCAATAATGCGCCGCAGATTCATCGGGACGTTCGCGGGCAGATGCGCGATCTTATGATAGACCTCGCTAAATCCCTGCTTATACAGAAAATGCTCCATATCCAGCGCCGGTAACATCGTCAGATGATCGCGCTCGGCCTGCTGATGATCGCTGCACAGATTGCGCGCGGTAGCCGCATACTTTTTCCCGGCATCATCGCCATCGGTCAATACATGCCACTCAATACCCATCCGTTGGGCAAATTTCAGCAGTGGGCGCAGTCCGGATTGTGCAAATTCAATCACTTTCACCCCTTCCGCTTCAAAGTGGTGACCGCATTGCCGCGCCAGTTCATTCATCACCCAGACTTCGGTTTCTCCTTCCACCAGCAGCCAGCAGCGGGCAAACAGCGACGACGGGCGGCTGAAGCGAATATGAAACGCGATGCGTCGACTGTCTTCCGCACTCATTCCGCCGGGGCCAAGTCGCCAGGCGGCGACCCGCAATGGTTCGCGTACCAGACGACAAACCTGCTCCATCGGCACTTGCGACAGCAGTTCAGACGAGTTGGTGGTGGTGATTTTTTGCAGTGGCAGCAATTCCAGTAATCCCCACGCTACCGACAGCATAATCGGATGCAGACGGGTTTCCGGGTCCTCCACCAGCAGCAGCGGGCGGGCATCGGCATCGAGCTGCCAGGCACCGCGCGCCTGCGCCAGGAGCGTAAAAATCCGCAACATAATTAACCGACGACTGCGACTATTGGTATCAGCAATCAGCTGATTAAGATTATTTAAATGACGCCAGCCCTGCTGCGATTCACGCGCGCTGTGTGGCACCCTTCCCGGCTGTGCGCTGTTCTCCGGCTGCTGGACGGAAAAGTAGTGCTCCAGCAGTTGCTGCATGGTTTTTAACCCTTCACGCAGCTCACTGTCGCTGAGATGTTCCGGCCGGTTAACCAAATCGCGCGTCAGACTGTCAATCTGTCCGGCCAGCGCATTCAGCTCCGGTTCACTGTGCGCTGGCGGTGTTTCATGGCGCTGCCGACGGGTGAAGCGCGCATCGCGCAGCCGCAGCACCGGATGCAGCGCCATCAGCGTCTGCACCGCAGCTTCATCTGGGGTGGCAATCAGCTGCTGATGCCCATCGAGGAACTGGCGGCGGGTAGTGACCTGCTGATCATCATCAAGTTCACCGCTGACGCGATAAACAATGCGCTGTACACCGTCAGCGCCGTGCTGCCAGATATCACGCAATGGCCGGTAGCGTGGCGCGTGATAAGGATAAGACGGCCCCTGCCGAAAGGTAAAGGTCACCTGCAAATGGCGCGTACGCTGATTAAGATTGCCGGGCGGAAAGTGGAAATCATTGAGCACAAACTGATACAGCGTGGCTTGCGGTGACAGCAACAGCGTCAGTGCATCCAGCAAGCTGGATTTGCCCCAGGCATTTTCGCCGATCAGCACAGTGTTATTTTCCAGCGGCAGTGACAACCGGTTAAGGCCGCGAAACCCGACAATATCGATATTTTCCAGAATCATAGGCTCTACTCTCCCCGCTTTTACTTGAGAATGGCCGCCCGCTTGCAGCAGGTCAAGTACCGCTGCCGATCATTGCTTTACTCGACAGATGTTTTTGGATAGCGTGTTGCCACTTTTTCATAAGGACCAGCCAGCGCTATGTATTCGGGACTACTGATTATTCTTGTACCTTTGATTTTGGGCTATTTACTGCGGTTAAAACGTCCGGCGTTATTGCGACTGGTCAACCGCCTGCTGAGCTGGATGGTGTACGTCATTCTGTTTTTCATGGGTATCAGCCTCGCGTTCCTCGACAATCTGAGCAGTAACTTACTGTCGATTTTCCATTACGCTGCGGTCAGCGTTGCCTGCATCATCGCCTGCAATCTGCTGGCGCTGTGGCTGCTGGAGCGGCGTAAACCCTGGGCGCACCAGCATAAACAGGAAGTGCTGCCGTCGCGCCTGCATATGGCACTGGAGTCGCTGAAGCTGTGTGGCGTAGTCGTGATCGGTTTTGCCCTCGGATTAAGCGACTGGCCGCCGCTGCACTATGCCGCTGCGGCCAGTGAGTACGCGCTGATTCTGCTGCTGTTTCTGGTCGGTATTCAGCTGCGCGGCAGCGGCATGACCTTACGCCAGATTGTACTTAACCGGCGCGGCATGATGGTGGCGTTGGTGGTTGCCGTCAGCGCACTGGCAGGCGGCCTGATCGCCGCACTGCTACTCGATTTGCCGCTGAAAACCGGGCTGGCGATGGCCTCGGGTTACGGCTGGTATTCCCTGTCCGGGATTCTGATGACCGAAGCCTTCGGGCCGGTGATCGGCAGCGCCGCCTTCTTTAATGACCTGCTGCGCGAGTTGCTGGCGATTATGCTGATCCCGACGCTGGTGCGCCGCCATCGCTCCACCGCCTTAGGTCTGTGCGGTGCGACCTCGATGGATTTCACCCTGCCGGTGCTACAGCGCAGCGGCGGAATGGAAATCGTTCCGGCGGCGATTGTGCATGGCTTTGCGCTTAGCCTGCTGGCACCGGTATTGATCGCGCTGTTCTCTTCGTAATTTTCACTCTGTCGCGGAGCCGTCTGGCTCCGCTTAAACAACATCAATTCACACTTTACCCCTGCTGGCGCAAATCCCGTTTCGTTTCCTTCGACTATGCTTTTTCTGATTAATAAAGGTCATCGACTGCCCAGCCGTTGATCACAATGAGGAGAAAAGGATGAAACAAACCGTTGCCGCTCTGGTGGCAAAAACGTTAGAAAGCGCCGGCGTAAAACGCATTTGGGGCGTAACCGGGGACTCACTGAACGGACTTAGCGACAGCCTGAACCGCATGGGCACCATTGAATGGATGCCAACGCGCCATGAAGAAGTCGCCGCATTTGCTGCCGGTGCTGAAGCGCAAATCAGCGGCGAGCTGGCGGTCTGCGCCGGCTCCTGCGGGCCGGGCAACCTGCATCTGATTAACGGCCTGTTCGACTGCCATCGCAATCAGGTGCCGGTACTGGCGATTGCCGCCCATATTCCTTCCAGCGAAATCGGCAGCGGCTATTTTCAGGAGACGCATCCGCAGGAGTTATTCCGTGAATGCAGTCATTATTGTGAACTGGTATCGAATCCTGAGCAGTTGCCGCAGGTGCTGGCGATTGCCATGCGTAAAGCGATTCTCAACCGCGGCGTGTCAGTAGTGGTGTTGCCGGGCGACGTGGCGTTACAGGCCGCTCCCGAGGGGGCAACAGCCAACTGGTATCCACCGCAGCATCCGCTGATTCAACCGCCAGCCGGTGAAATGGCCAAACTGGTCGAGACGCTGAATCAGGCGAAAAACATCACCCTGATGTGCGGCAGCGGCTGTGCCGGTGCGCATCAGGAAGTGGTGCAACTGGCCGCCATCTTAAAAGCGCCGGTGGTTCACGCGCTGCGCGGCAAAGAGCATATCGAGTATGACAACCCTTATAGCGTCGGCATGACCGGGCTGATCGGTTTCTCTTCCGGCTATCACGCGATGATGAATGCTGACACCCTGGTGTTGCTCGGCACGCAATTCCCCTACCGCGCGTTTTATCCGGCTGACGCGAAGATTATTCAGATCGATATCAATCCAGGCAGTATTGGCGCGCACAGTCATGTGGATATGGCGCTGGTCGGTGATATCAAATCGACCCTGACGGCGCTGCTGCCGCAACTGGCGGATAAGCCTGACCGTCATTTCCTCGACAAGGCGCTGGAACACTATGCCGATGCGCGGAAAAGCCTCGACGATCTGGCGACGGCCAATGATAAGCAGGCGATTCATCCGCAATACCTTGCTCAGCAAATCAGTCATTACGCCAGTGAGGATGCGATTTTCACCTGTGATGTCGGCACCCCGACCGTCTGGGCGGCACGCTATCTGAAAATGAATGGCAAACGCCGCCTGCTGGGTTCCTTCAGCCACGGCTCGATGGCGAATGCCATGCCGCAGGCGCTGGGTGCGCAATCCCTGAATAAACAGCGCCAGGTGGTGGCAATGTGCGGGGATGGCGGCTTCAGCATGCTGATGGGTGATTTCTTGTCGGTGGCGCAGCTGAAACTCCCAGTCAAAATCGTGGTGTTTAACAATAGCGTGCTGGGCTTTGTAGCGATGGAGATGAAAGCCGGTGGCTATCTTACCGACGGTACCGAGCTGGAAAACCCGAACTTTGCCGCGATTGCCAACGCGTGTGGCGTTAAAGGCATCCGGGTGGAAAAAGCCTCAGAGGTCGATGCGGCACTGGAGCAGGCGTTTGCCCATGACGGCCCGGTGCTGGTGGATGTGGTCACCGCCACCGATGAGCTGGCGATGCCGCCACAAATTAAAATGGAGCAGGCCAAAGGCTTCAGTCTGTATATGTTGCGCGCGATCATCAGCGGTCGTGGTGATGAAGTGGTTGAGCTGGCGAAAACCAACTGGCTGCGGTAAAACATTAATCCGGACTTGTTACGGACGCTGCGGCGTCCGTTTTTTTTATCAGGAGAGCAACAGTGGTCGATTTACGCAGTGATACCGTCACCCGACCGGGTGCCGCCATGCTGGCTGCCATGATGTCGGCAGAAACCGGGGACGATGTTTACGGTGATGACCCTACCGTTAATGCGCTGGAGGCCGAAGCAGCAAGGCTTAGCGGTAAACAGGCGGCGCTGTTCCTCCCTACCGGCACCCAGGCCAATCTGGTGGCGTTACTCAGCCACTGTGAACGTGGTGACGAGTATATCGTCGGTCAGCTGGCGCATAACTATAAATATGAAGCGGGGGGGGCAGCGGTGCTCGGCAGCATTCAGCCACAACCGATTCTCGCCGCCGCCGATGGCAGTTTGCCGCTGGATGTGGTGGCATCGGTGATCAAACCGGATGATGCCCACTTCGCCCGCAGCACATTATTAAGCCTGGAAAATACCCATAATGGCAAAGTGCTGCCCCTGGCCTACCTTAAAGACGCTTTTGCCTTTACCCGTGAACATCAGCTGGCGCTGCACATTGATGGCGCACGTATTTTTAACGCGGTGGTGGAGCTGGATGTCACGCTGGAAGCCATCGCCCGTTACTGCGACAGCCTGACCATTTGCCTGTCAAAAGGTCTCGGCGCACCGGTCGGATCGCTGCTGTGCGGTAGCGAAGACTATATCAAACGTGCGCGGCGCTGGCGCAAAATGACTGGCGGCGGTATGCGCCAGGCAGGGATTCTGGCAGCGGCCGGACTGTATGCTTTTCAGCATAATATCGCACGGCTGAAAGAGGATCATGACAATGCCCGCTGGCTGGCCGAACAGCTGAAAGCTATCGGGGTCGATGTCAGACGTCAGGATACCAATATGGTGTTTGTGCGCCTCGCCGATCATCAGACAGAACCACTAAAACAGTATATGCATCAGCGCGGTATCATTATCAGTACCGGTGCGGTCACGCGTCTGGTGACGCATCTGGATGTCGATCGTCATGCGCTGGAAGAGCTGGTCAGGCACTGGCAGGCGTTTCTTGCCATCTGATTAGCAGGCCGACACGGGCGGCGAGAACACCGCTCGTGGGGTTATTCTGAGTGATATTTTTCGATTAACGCCTGGGCAATGGCGGCGGTTTCGGCATCCGGCAAACCACGATAATCTGCCGGGCGGAAATGCATCTGGAAAGCCGCGATCACTTTCCGCTGCTGCTGCGGCGTCATTCCTTCCGTCACCTCATAACCATAGCGTGCCAACAATGTCAGCAGCTCCTCTGACGGCACCGCTTGCTGCGGATCACGACCCGCCAGCCAGAAACGCACCCGCCCGGTGTCAGGCCAGGCGCCTAAGCCCTGCTGCGCCAGTAAAGTCCACGGGAATAACGGCCCGGGATCCTGTTTGCGCTGCGGCGCGATATCACTGTGACCGACAATATTCTCTGGCTGGATCTGATAACGCTGCGCTATATCGCGCACCAGCGGTTGCAGCACGGCGATCTGTTCCGGCGTAAACGGCGTCCAGACCAGCCCGGTGGCGGTGCGGGTATAGCCGGGATTAACCAGCTCAATACCAATCGAAGTATCATTCAGACGGGTCGCGCCGCGCCAGAAGCTCGGTCCGGCATGCCAGGCCAGTTGCGCTTCTGGCACCAGTTGCCAGATAAGCGGCTCGCCTTTTTTTTGTGGCGGCTGATCCGGGATCAGATAATGCACGCTGACCTGCCGATCGGTCAGCGTCGCCAGTGAGGTGGGAAAATCTTCGGCCGTATAGTGAATCACCAGCACTTTAATACGCGGACGCGCACCGTAAGCACTGTGGCGCGTGTCCACCTTGTAGCCGTCGCGCTGTTCAATGCCGGGCGTTGAGCAGGCACTCAGCAGCATCGCCAGCAGCAGCATCCCGTAACGCATTAGCGGGTTTTCACTGCGGTTCCGCTGACGCTGACCATCAGCATACTGCTGTCTTTACCCACGGTTTCATAATCGATATCGATGCCGACAATGGCATTCGCGCCCAGCGCTTTCGCCTGCTCTTCCATCTCTTCAAATGCCAGCTTACGCGCTTTACGCAGCTCTTTTTCGTAGGCGCCGGATCGGCCGCCGACGATATCGCGGATGCCGGCAAAGAAATCACGGAAAATGTTAGCGCCAAGAATCGCTTCGCCAGTCACCACGCCGCAGTAATCGGTAATGGTTTGCCCTTCCAGCGTTGGGGTAGTTGAAAATTTCATACTGCTCTCCTGATCGGCCTGATAGCCCGCGAGGTTAAAAACCGTGGCTATACTTTATGCTAAAAAACATGACTTGCCAGCTAACAATAAGGAAATGAAAATGAAAAACATAGCGTTTGCCGCGCTGTTACCGGCCGCATTATTACTCAGCGCCTGTACGATGGTCGAACCGGCGTATAACGATATTGGCAGCCGCAGCGGACCCTGCGTGGAAGGCGGGCCGGATACCGTGGCGCAAAAATTCTACGATCTGCGTATTCAGCAGCCGACTCAGGGGCTGCCGGATGCGCAGTTGCTGGCAAAATATCGTCCTTATCTCAGTGATTCACTGTATCAGAAACTGTTGAAAGCCAATGCGGAGACGAATAAACCGGCGCAGCTTACTCAGGGCGATCTGTTCTCCAGCCTGGCCGCCGGCCCGACCTCAGCCAGCGTAGCCGATGCCTCGACCATTCCGAATACCGATGCGCGTAACATTCCGCTGCGGGTTACGCTGAGCCGCGACGGTGATAAAGCCGTAACGTGGCAGGATGAGGTGTTGATGGTGCGCGAAGGCACCTGCTGGACAGTGGATGATGTGCGTTATGTCGCCAACTGGCAGCGTGCAGGGGGCGGAAGCCTGAGCCAGACGTTAGAAAAATAATGCATTGTTAAGCGCGCCGCGACAATGCGGTGCGCTTATCGGGTGTGACGTTGCAAAAATCAATCGGCTTTACCGCTCCCCGCTTGCGATGCGCGATCTTGTGCTACGCTTTAAATACCTGACTTATCATAAATAAATTTTAACGCACGATGATTGCATAACTATTCTGTCGACGTTAAGATTTGCGACATCAATTGCTATTCACAATTTGCGCATGAGTATTCAACTAAACGGTATTAACTGCTACTACGGTGCTCACCAGGCACTGTTCGATATTCAACTGGAATGTCCTGAAGGTGAAACTCTGGTTCTGCTCGGCCCCAGCGGCGCGGGTAAGAGCTCGCTCCTGCGCGTGCTGAATTTGCTGGAGATGCCGCGCTCCGGCACGCTGAGCATAGCGGGTAACAATTTCGACTTCAGCCACACCCCATCCGATGGCGCAATTCGTGAACTGCGTCAAAACGTCGGTATGGTATTCCAGCAATATAATCTCTGGCCGCATCTGACGGTGATGCAAAACCTGATCGAAGCACCCTGCCGCGTGCTGGGACTCAGCAAAGATCAGGCGCGCGCGCGTGCCGATAAACTGCTGGAGCGTCTGCGTCTGACCAAGTTTGTCGACCGCTTTCCGCTGCATCTCTCCGGTGGTCAGCAGCAGCGCGTGGCGATTGCGCGCGCATTGATGATGGAGCCAGCGGTACTGCTGTTTGACGAGCCGACCGCAGCGCTGGATCCGGAAATTACCGCCCAGATTGTCAGCATTATTCGCGAGCTGTCGCAAACCAAAATCACTCAGGTGATTGTCACCCACGAAGTCGAAGTGGCCCGTAAGACCGCCAGCCGGGTGGTTTATATGGAGAATGGCTACGTGGTTGAACAGGGTGACGCCAGCCGCTTTACACAGCCGCAAACCGAAGCGTTTGCCAACTATCTTTCGCACTGATGCAGGACATAATGATGAAAAAAATGGTACTTGCCGCACTGTTAGCCGGAATGAGCCTCAGCGCCACCGCCGCACAAACCATCCGCTTCGCGACTGAAGCCTCTTATCCTCCGTTTGAATTTGTCGATGCGGATAACAAAATTCAGGGCTTCGACGTTGATCTGGCCAATGCGCTGTGTAAAGAGATCGATGCCCAATGTACCTTTACCAATCAGGCATTTGACAGCCTGATCCCGAGCCTGAAATTCCGTCGTTTTGACGCGGTAATGGCCGGAATGGACATCACGCCTGAGCGTGAAAAGCAGGTGCTGTTTACTAAAGCCTATTACGACAACTCTGCGACCTTTATCGCGCAGAAAGGCAAACTGGCCGATGTTGCGGCACTGAAGGGCAAACGCGTTGGCGTGCAGAACGGCACCACGCATCAGAAATACCTGAGTGATAAGGAAACTGATGCCACTGTCGTGCCTTACGACAGCTATCAGAACGCCATTCTCGACCTGAAAAATGGCCGTATTGACGCGGTATTTGGTGATACTGCGGTGGTTAACGAGTGGCTGAAGCAGAATGCTAACCTTGCCCCGGTCGGCGAGAAAGTGACCGATAAAGCCTATTTTGGTACCGGCCTCGGTATTGCACTGCGTCAGGGTAATACTGAGTTGCAGGGCAAATTTAACGCCGCACTGGATAAAGTGAAGGCAGATGGCACCTATAAAACCATCTATGAAAAATGGTTCCAGCAGTAATTAATTGATGAACGAATTTACACCTCTTGTCAGCGCCGCCGGGATGACCGTCGGCCTGGCCATTTGTGCGCTAATCGTCGGGCTGATTCTGGCAATGATTTTTGCCGTCTGGGAATCAGCCCGCTGGCGTCCTGTGGCCTGGCTCGGCACCGGTCTGGTGACCCTGTTTCGCGGCCTGCCGGAAATTCTGGTGGTGCTGTTTATCTACTTTGGCGCATCGCAGCTGCTGCTGACGCTGTCTGATGGCTTTGTGTTGAATTTCGGCCTGTTCCAGTTGCCGGTGCAGATGGAAATCGAAAACTTCGACGTCAGCCCGTTCCTGTGCGGCGTGATTGCGCTGTCGATTCTCTACTCCTCCTATGCGTCGCAGACGCTGCGCGGCGCGTTAAAAGCGGTGCCAGCGGGTCAATGGGAATCTGGCCAGGCGTTAGGGATGAAAAAGGCGGCGATTTTCTTCCGACTGATTATGCCGCAGATGTGGCGTCATGCACTGCCTGGGCTGGGTAATCAGTGGCTGGTTTTACTGAAAGATACTGCACTGGTGTCGCTGATTAGCGTCAATGACATTATGCTGCAAACCAAAAGCATTGCCACCCGCACCCAGGAGCCGTTTACCTGGTATATGATTGCCGCCGCGATTTATCTGCTGATCACGCTGTTCAGTCAGTGGGTTCTGAAACGTATTGAGCTGCGCACCACGCGCTTTGAACAGGGAAATAGCTAATGCTTGAGTATTTACCTGAACTGCTCAAAGGGCTTCACACCAGCCTGACGCTGACCGTTGCCTCGCTGATTCTGGCGCTGGTGCTGGCATTGCTGTTTACCGTTGTGCTGGCGCTGAAAGTGCCGGTGCTGAGTCAGCTGGTTAAAGGCTATATCACGCTGTTTACCGGTACGCCGCTGCTGGTGCAGATCTTTCTGATCTACTACGGTCCGGGCCAGTTTCCATCGATCCAGCATATTCCCTGGTTATGGCACTTCCTGTCACAGCCGTGGTTGTGTGCGCTGCTGGCGTTGTCGCTTAACAGTGCCGCTTATACGACCCTGCTGTTTCATGGTGCGGTACGCGCCATTCCGGCCGGTCAGTGGCAATCTTGTGCCGCGCTGGGGATGAATCGCAAAGACACGCTGCGCATTCTGCTGCCGTATGCCTTTAAACGCGCCCTCTCCTCTTATTCCAATGAGGTGGTGCTGGTATTTAAAAGCACTTCGCTGGCCTACACCATCACCCTGATGGAAGTGATGGGTCACGGACAGCTGCTGTATGGTCGCACCTATGACGTGACGGTGTTTGCCGCCGCAGGTTTAATCTATCTGGTGGTCAATGGACTGCTGACGCTACTGATGAGATTAATCGAACGGCGAGCACTGGCCTTTGAGCATAGAAATTGATAAAAAGGCGGGAGTCTCTCGCCTTTTTCATTATTTATACACAAATATTGCATATCCATTCATTTAATGGCATCTTGTTTCTCGCCTTACGGCAACATAATGATAAAGAGAAACAGGAGCACGACCGATGAAAAAATTGTTACTGACCGCACTGCTCGCCAGCGTCGCCTTCAGCGCCAACGCGGCTGAGAAAATTCGTTTCGCCTCTTCTGCGACCTATCCGCCGTTTGAATCTCTGGATAGTAACAACCAAATCGTCGGTTTTGATATCGACCTCGCCAAAGCGCTGTGTAAGCAGATGCAGGCTGACTGCACCTTTACCAATAACCCGTTTGACAGCCTGATTCCGGCGCTGAAATTCCGTCGTTACGATGCGATCATTTCCGGAATGGATATCACCCCGGAGCGCAGCAAACAGGTCTCCTTTACCCAGCCTTACTACGCCAACTCGGCGGTGGTAATCGCGCAGAAAGGCAAGTTCAGCAGCCTGAGCGATCTGAAAGGCAAGCGCATTGGCATGGAAAACGGCACCACGCATCAGAAATTTATGCAGGATAAGCACCCGGAAGTGACCACGGTGGCTTACGACAGCTATCAGAATGCGATTCTTGACCTGAAAAATGGTCGTCTGGATGGCGTGTTTGGAGATACCGCGGTGGTCAATGAGTGGCTGAAAAGCAATCCGAAGCTGGCGACCGTCGGTGAACACGTTACCGATGCGCAATATTTTGGTACCGGCTTAGGGATTGCGGTACGCCCGGATAACAAGGCATTGCTGACCAAACTGAATGATGCGCTGGCGGCAATTAAAGCTGACGGCACTTACCAGAAGATCAGTGACCAGTGGTTCCCGCAATAACCTGACCTGGCGGGTCAGGCAAGCGTAACGCTTACCCGGGTGAGGTTCTGCAAACGTCATTGGGCATCAGTAAGCGCCAAATCTGTCTGGCCTGCCAAATTTAATACCGCTGGCGAAAACGCCGCCCGCGGTTTAAATCCGCTTTGATAACGTTATGACTTGTGAAAAAACTGACGGCTGCTGACCGGCACAAACAGCAGTATCAACACCACCAGATCGGGAAATTTTTGCAGGATCAGGGTATGAACGATCTCAGCATTGGTTTCTCCGCTAATGCTGAAAATTTCCGGATAGACCCAGCCCAGCGAGGCCACCAGCATATACAGCACCACCGCCGCCTGCGTCAGCACATAACCCCAGCGCCCCCAGTTGGTGCCACGCATCAGCGCAATAGCACAACGTAACTCAATAAAGAAGATTAACTGACTGGCAATAAAAATCAGGGTCGAATCCCAGGCCTGCGCACTGCGATGAACGAAGTTAGCCAGTTCCTCATAGCCCAGTTCATTGGCGAGCAGCAGCACGCTAAGACAGCGTGTGGCAATAATCGCGCTACCGGCAATAAGTACCGGCACCGGAATCGCCGAGTGCGCTTCCATGATGCCTTTTCCCGCTCTGAACACATCCGACATCTGAATTCTCCTGCAGACACCGCAACATCGCGTTAATGATCAACAGCAGCGACTCACTGAGTCGCTGCTGATAAATTCATTCCCTTACTGATCATTATATTGGCAAACTATTTCACTTTCATCCACGTGCTGCTTTCTGAATATCGCGAATACGCTGTTTTTCTTTATGCGCCATGATGCGCCAGGCGACAAAACCGGCAATGCCCACTACCAGCAGAATCAGTGACGCCAGCGCGTTAATTTCCGGGTTCATCCCGCGGCGCACTGAGTTCATAATTTCCATCGGTAAGGTATTGGCACCCGCGCCGGTCACAAAGCGTGAAATAACCAGATCATCCAGCGACAGGGTAAAGGCCAGCAGCCAGCCGGTGACAATGGCCGGGGCAATCATCGGTAATGTGATAACGAAAAACACTTTGAGCGGCGTGGCGCCAAGATCCATCGCCGCCTCTTCAATCGAACGATCCAGCTCACGCAGGCGCGCGCTGATCACCACCGCCACATAAGCGGTACAGAATGTGACATGCGCCATCCAGATGGTGACCATGCCGCGATCCGGCCAGCCAAACGCGTGTCCCATGGCGACAAACAGCAGTAACAGCGCCAGACCGGTAATCACATCCGGCATCACCAGCGGCGCGGTCAGCATAAACGCCAGGCTGGTGGAGCCACGAAAGCGGCCAAAACGCACCAGTACCACCGCCGCCAGCGTGCCGAGCACCACCGCCGTCGTGGCCGCCAGCACTGCGATAGTCAGACTCAGGCCGATAGCGTTAAGCATTTTGCTGTCGTGAAACAGCTGCACATACCAGCGCAGGGAAAAGCTGTCCCAGACCGTGACCAGCGGCGAGCTGTTTACCGAGTAGATAACCAGCAGCAACATCGGCGCATACAACAGCGTAAAACCGGTGATCAGAATCGCCGTGCGCCACGGCGAACGAACAGCAGGCAGTGAATTCATGCTTTTGCTCCCGGTTGTTTATTCTGATGCTTATGGAACCAGATAATTGGCAAGGTCAGAATCAGCAGGATGGTCACAGCCAGTGCGGCTGCCATCGGCCAGTCGCGGTTCGAGAACACTTCTGACAGAATGGTGCGGCCAATCATCGCCGTATCCTTGCCGCCAAGCAGTTCCGGAATCACGTACTCTCCCACCGCCGGAATAAACACCAGCATTGAGCCGGCAATCACGCCGCCTTTGGTCAGTGGCACAATCACCTGGAAGAAGGTTTTGAGCGGCCCGGCACCGAGGTCAAGTGAGGCTTCCACCAGGGAATAATCGATGCGCGTCAGAGCGGCATAGATTGGCAGCACCATAAATGGCAGATAGCAGTAAACGATACCGATATAGACCGCCACATTGGTATAGAGAATTTCCAGCGGCTGATCGATCACCCCGAGCCACAGCAGAAAATTATTCAATACGCCATTGTTGTTCAGCAGCCCCATCAGCGCGTAAACCCGCACCAGGAAAGAGGTCCACGAAGGCAGCAGCACCAGTAACAGTAAAATGTTACGCACCGACGGCTGACTTTGCGCCACCGCCCACGCCAGCGGATAACCGACCAGTAAACAGATCAGGGTGGAGATTGCCGCCAGCTTCAGCGACTGCAGATAAGACCCGAGATAAAACTCTTCGCTGAACAGCCGTAAATAGTTGCTGAAATTCAGTACCAGACTGAACTGGTCGTCCGCCCAGCTGATTAACTCGGTGTACGGCGGACTGGCGCGCAGTGACTCGGCGAAACTCATTTTCAGCACAAATAAAAATGGCAGAAAAAACAGCATAAATAGCCAGATATAAGGCAGAGCAATCACCAGCTTACGGCCATGCTTTAACAGCAGGCGAGCCGCCACCGGTTGGTTAAATTGACGCATTTTATCCTCCACTCAGACCGTCAGCACAACGCAGCTGTCGGTATCCCAGCAAAGATGCACTTCATCGCCCCAGGTCGGCGCTCCCTGACGAAAGCGATGGGCGTTCTGCAACTGGGCAGAGATCATCTGGCCACCGCGCAGGCGCACATGGTAAATAGACAGATCGCCAAGATAGGCAATATGTTCCACAACGCCGACAGCAAAGTTGCAGCCGTCCGCCGGGGGCTGTTTACACAGCATCACTTTTTCCGGCCGCAACGCGATCCACACGGGCATGTTATCCATCACCGAGCTATCAGAATCGACCTTCAGCGGATTAATCAGTCCCGCGCTGTCGATCACTAATCCCTCTGGCTGGCGCTCACGCAGTATCCCTTCAAACACATTAACCGAGCCGATAAACTCGGCGCTGTAGCGGCTGGTGGGATGTTCATAGATCTCTTCCGGCTCGCCAATTTGCTCAAACTTGCCGCGATTCATAATGGCGATCCGCCCGGCCATGGTCATCGCCTCTTCCTGATCGTGAGTGACCATCACGCAGGTCGCGCCGACGCGCTCAAGAATATCCACCACTTCAAGCTGCATACGGTCGCGCAGTTTCTTGTCCAGCGCGCCCATCGGTTCATCCAGCAACAGCAGCTTAGGGCGCTTTGCCAGACTGCGCGCCAGTGCCACACGCTGACGCTGGCCGCCCGAAAGCTGATGCGGCTTACGTCGGGCAAACTCCTGCAAATGCACCAGCGCCAGCATCTCCTCGACGCGGTGGGCGATTTCAGCTTTTGTCAGTCGATCCTGTTTCAGGCCAAACGCGATATTCTGCTCCACCGTCATGTGCGGAAACAGCGCATACGACTGGAACATCATATTGATGGGACGCTGATACGGCGGCACCTGCGATAAGTCTTGACCATCGAGCACAATTTGCCCGTGGCTGGGCGCTTCAAAGCCCGCCAGCATGCGCAGCAGCGTTGACTTTCCACAACCGGACGGGCCAAGCAGGGCAAAAATTTCGCCTTTATAGATGGTCAGGCTGACATCATCAACGGCGTTCTGGCCGTCAAAAGATTTGGTCAGGTTGCGGATTTCCAGCAGCGGCGTTAAAGCCTTCGCTGTTTTATTTTGCGGGCGAGGGATCGCATCGTTCACTAACATTACTCTCCGGTGTAAAGCTGATAATCACGGCTGGCCGTTTTGGTGGGGCGGAATAGCTGAAAACCGTTCTGACGTCGGTTTTTCTGTAGGGGCGGCATTTTCGCCGCCCGTGGTTACCGGTTACTGACCACTTTTAACTTTAGTCCATGCGCGGGTGCGCACACGGTCAAGTTTCTGTTCCTGGACTTTCAGAATAAACAGTTTGGCCATGGTCGCGTCTGTTGGATAGATACCCGGATTATTACGAATGTCAGCCGCCACCAGTGGCAAGGACGCTTTGTTGCCGCTGGCATAGAACATTTTGTTCGAGATATCGGCAATCACTTTCGGCTCCATCAGATAATTAATAAACTGATAGGCTTCATCGACATTTTTCGCATCTTTCGGAATCGCCAGCATATCGAAGAACGCCAGCGCGCCCTCTTTCGGAATGCTGTAGGCAATATTGACGCCATTTTTCGCTTCCTGCGCCCGCTGTTTCGCCTGCAAAATATCCCCAGCCCAGCCCACCGTCACGCAGATGTTACCGTTAGCCAGATCGTTAATATATTGCGAAGAGTGGAAGTAACGAATGCTCGGACGCAGCTTCAGCAGCAGATCGGTGGCCGCGCCAGAGTAATCTTTCGCATCGCTGCTGTTGGGATCTTTACCGAGGTAGTTCAGCACGGTGGCAAAAATCTCTTCCGGTGCATCGAGGAACGAGACGCCACAGCTTTTCAGTTTTTCCAGGTTTTCAGGCTTCAGCACCAGATCCCAGCTGTCGACCGGCGCATCTTTACCCAGCGCGGCTTTTACTTTTTCGACGTTATAACCGATGCCGGTGGTCGCCCACAGGTACGGAATCGCATATTTATTGCCGGGATCGTGCTGTTCTAACTTCTTCATCAGCTCAGGATCGAGGTTTTTATAGTTCGGCAGCTTACTTTTATCCAGCGGCTGGAACACACCGGCTTCGAGCTGACGCGCAAGAAAACTGGAGGAAGGCACCACCACGTCATAACCGGAACTGCCAACCATCAATAAGCCTTCCAGTACTTCGTTGGAGTCGAAAACGTCATACACCACTTTGATACCGCTCTGTTTTTCAAAGTTCGGTACGGTGTCTGGCGAAATATAGTCAGACCAGTTATATACATTCAGTGTCTTTTGTTCTGCCATGGTGCCGGCGGAGACCGCCATCAGCACGCCAGCAGCCACAGCGGACAACCATTTTTTACGTTGGTTGAACATCTCTTCCTTCCTCCTGAACCGGGGTCATCACAACTATGCAGAACAAGCGAATTGCGGTGGCGCTTCTCTGAAAGTAAAAGTGACAAAGCACAGGCTTACAATGAATGAATATTCATTGGGCAGTTAATAGAAAAAACCTATGCTTTTTCACGCAATATGCAGCCCCGCCAGCATAGCCCCCGATTCCGGCACAGACCAGATCCCAGGTTAAAAAACGCCTTTTATCGATTTTTTATGCATGTTTCATCTCTGTGATACGCCATATATGGCATAAGTCACGCGAAATATCTGGCAACAGAGGGCAAAATGCAGAATAAAAATTGGTGGGACAGAAATGAAAAATGCCGCTTAAAGCGGCATCTGAACAGCAGATAAGAGTTTAGTGCAACATTGACTGGCGGGTAATGGTGGTGGTGCGCTCGTCATCCTCACCGACCATCAGTAAATTGTTGGCAAACGCTTCGAGGATCACCATCGAAATTTGCTCTTCGCTCTGTTTCATAAAGTGCGAAAACTGGCCAAACGTCAGACCGGCGGTAATAGTCATTGACTGACAGACGATCAGCTTCGGCAAATTATCATCCTGAATATCGAGGAAGGCTTTTACCGTCAGCGAACTGGCATTAATCTGCGATAAATCGCCTACCAGCGGAATTAGCGCGGTTGGCTTCACTTCTGCCAGCGCAGAAAACAGAATAACGTCATCGACCAGGTCGAGTTTCGCATCGAAAACGCCGTCAAAGTTTTGCATATGCGGCAGGTGAAGCGCCTGGCAGGCATCGCATTCAAACCAGGTGATACTTTGCTGATCCAGCCAACGTCGTAACACGTCAATATCTGGAACGACGAGTGAATCCATAACCTACTGCCTCATGCCGCAATTAAAGAGCGCACAGCTTACGGAAAAAGTGCTGCAAACACCACGTTCCTGAGCGAAATAGGGCACTCAACCGCCGGTTTTCAGACAGAAACCAGGGTGAGCCTGTTGCTCAATCCATTGAATCATCAGGCTGGCAATGTCTTTACCGGTGATATTTTCTACCCCTTCGAGACCGGGCGAAGCATTGACTTCCATCACCAGCGGCCCACGGGTGGCGCGCAAAATATCCACCCCCGCCACATCCAGCCCCAGCGTGCTGACCGCCTTTACCGCGATTTCACGCTCCCGCCCGGTAATCTCCACCGGACGCGCCGTGCCGCCACGATGCAAATTGGAACGAAAGTCGCCCTCTTTCGCCTGGCGCTCAATGGCCCCCACCACCTGGTCACCAATCACCAGACAGCGGATATCGCAACCTTGCGCTTCTTTAATATATTCCTGCACCAGAATATGGGCGTTGAGTCCGCGAAAAGCATCAATCACGCTTTCCGCTGCCTGACGGGTTTCCGCCAGCACCACTCCAATACCCTGCGTACCTTCCACCAGCTTAACCACCAGCGGTGCGCCACCGACCATCTCGATTAAATCATGGGTATCATCGGGGGAGTGGGCAATGCCGGTCACCGGCAGATCAATGCCCTGCCGCGCCAGCAGTTGCAGCGAACGCAGCTTGTCGCGCGCACGGGTAATCGCCACCGACTCGTTCAGCGGGTAACTGCCGCACATTTCAAACTGGCGCAATACCGCCATGCCGTAAAAGGTGGTCGCCGGGCCAATGCGCGGGATCACCGCATCAAAATGGCCCAGCGGGCGGCCACGATAGTGCACCCCCGCCGAGGCCGGATTGATATTCATATAGCATGAAAGCGGATCGATAACATCGACGCTGTGCCCACGCGCCTGCGCCGCTTCAAGCAGGCGTTTGCAGGAGTAGAGAGAACCATCGCGGGATAAAATAGCAATTTTCACCAGCAAGCCTCATAAGCCAGATTTAGCGCGTTGCCCATCCCTGCTTGTGCAGGTAATCAAGGATAAACGGGCGGCTCTCTTTAATAATGGTACGCTGGATATGTGCGCTCCAGGTATCGCTGCGTTGATGGCTGTCACGCTGCTGATAATAGTCCAGCAGTTGCTGGTCATACTCCTCCAGCAGTGCAGCATCCATCGGCTGGTAACTGTTTTCATGCACCAGCATGTTTGCCGGCATACGCGGTTTGACATCCGGCTGCTGCGCCGGCCAGCCAAGGCACATGCCAAACAGTGGTAGTACATGCTGTGGCAACTTCAGCAGCTGGCCGACGCTGTCGATATTATTGCGAATTCCGCCAATATACACGCCGCCCATCCCTAATGACTCCGCCGCCACCATGGCGTTTTGCGCCATCAGTGCGGTATCCACACAGCCCAGCAACAGCTGCTCTGCCAGCCCCAGCTGTGCATCCGGGCAAATTTGCAGATGACGATTAAAGTCGCCGCAGAACACCCAAAACTCCGCCGCCTGCGCCACATACTGTTGACCGCCGCTTAGCTCAACCAGCCGGTTGCGTAATTCGCGGTCGGTAATACGGATAATAGATGAACACTGTAAAAAACTTGAGGTCGAGGCCGACTGCGCGGCGGCAATAATCGCCTCGCGCTGCGCGTCAGTCATCGGCTGTTCGCTGAAAGCACGAATCGAGCGATGCGAACGTAATAAATCAATGGTCGGCGTCATGAGAATCTCCGGATCGGGTAGTATTTTTGTCACGCTTTGGCGTGCCGAGTAATTGCGGTGCCAGCGCCTGCGCGGTTCGCCACATCAGCGTAGCCGCAGCGGGCAGCATCAGTGCAATGCCGGTAAAGATCATGATGGTCGCCGCTGCTTTGCCGTTAAGCCAGTCGGGCAGCGAAAGCCACTGATTAATCGACACCATCGCCAGCCCCAGCAGCAGAATGCCCAGTACTTCCATTACCAGTACGGCTTTGGGTAACTCTCCGAATGCACGCATTTCCCCCTCCCTTTGTCGGCCATTCACTGCGGCTCAAGGCACCGCCGCTCTATTAAAACCCAATCGCTATGCTTCTGCATAGACTGCGCAAATCAGATTAACAGGCAATTCCTTCTTCCTTTCGGAGAATGATGCGGGCATCATAAGCACATTCATCGATAAACTGTGATGACAATCACAGAACAGAATCTCACCTTTGAGGAGTTACCTTATGTTTGCAGTGATCTTTGGACGTCCAGGCTGCCCTTACTGTGTTCGCGCGAAAGAGCTGGCTGAAAAACTGACTGGCGAGCGTGACGATTTCAACTTCCGTTACATTGATATTCACGCGGAAGGCATTACCAAAGCTGACCTGGAAAAAACCGTCGGTAAACCGGTCGAAACCGTGCCGCAGATTTTCCTCGACCAGAACCACGTGGGTGGCTACACCGAATTCGAAGCTTACGCGAAAGAGAACCTGAACCTGTTCCAGTAATTGTGGCGTAACGCATAAAAAACCGGGTGCTGAACCCGGTTTTTTTGTTTTTGTCGCCAGCTAAGAGTGGCGACGCGGGCTGAACATCGCCCGCCAGAGCATCACCACCAGCGCGCCGGAGCCGCACCAGAACAGTGCGCTGGCATGCCAGGCAAACTCCTGCCAGAAACCCGATTGCAGAATAAAATGCGTATGAAGTAACAACAGGCAGAGTGGCGTCGCAACGACTGCGCCACATAATGCCACGCCAAGCGGAGCCTCTCTGGACGTTAATCCCGCCAGCACGCCGGGAAAGATAAACAGCAACAGACCGGGTTGCACCTGCGTTTCGCCAGAGCTTTCAATCACCATGCCAAAACGGGCGATGATAAACACCGCGCAATACAGCATGATACAGGTCATCACGCCCGGTAAACGGACGCCTTGCAGCAACATAGCCTGTCCTCAGTTGAGTCGTTACTCTCCCTCCCGGAAATTAATTGTGGAAATTAATTTATTCGGCAGAGGTTCAACAGAAAATAAAAAAGAGTGCTGTTTTTTACTGGCTGAAAAATAAATAAATGCTTAAAATAATCGCGTCATTATTTATCCCTTCAGGCCTCTTTACGCCAGACGCTTAAGTGAAATGCGCCCGTTCCGGGTAGATAAACGTTAACGCATAAATTTATTCCTATCAACAACTTACTGGTAAACAAGAAGTTAAGCCGTGAACATAAACGTCGCAGAATTGTTAAGCGGGAATTACATCCTGTTATTATTTGTCGTACTGGCTTTAGGTCTTTGCTTAGGAAAATTACGCTTAGGTTCTGTACAACTGGGTAATTCCATTGGCGTTTTAGTGGTATCGCTGCTGTTAGGGCAACAACATTTCGCGATAAATACCGAGGCGCTTAACCTCGGCTTTATGTTATTTATTTTTTGTGTTGGCGTGGAAGCCGGCCCCAACTTTTTCTCCATCTTCTTTCGCGACGGCAAGAACTATCTGATGCTGGCACTGGTGATGGTGGTCAGCGCAATGGCGATGGCGCTGGGACTTGGCAAACTGCTCGGCTGGGATATCGGCCTGACCGCCGGGATGCTGGCAGGTTCGATGACCTCCACGCCGGTGCTGGTTGGCGCGGGCGATACGCTGCGCCAGACCATCAGCGACAGCAAATCTCTCGGCGTTATGCAGGACAATCTCAGCCTGGGTTATGCTCTGACCTATTTAGTCGGGCTGGTCAGCCTGATATTTGGCGCGCGATACCTGCCAAAATTACAGCATCAGGATCTGCCAACCAGTGCGCAACAAATTGCTCGTGAACGCGGCCTGGATACCGACAGCCAGCGCAAGGTTTATCTGCCGGTGATCCGCGCTTATCGCGTCGGCCCGGAGCTGGTGGCGTGGGCTGATGGCAAAAATCTGCGTGAACTGGGGATTTATCGCCAGACCGGTTGCTATATTGAACGTATCCGGCGTAACGGCATTCTGGCGAGTCCGGACGGCGATGCGGTGTTGCAGGTGGGCGATGAGATTTCGCTGGTCGGCTATCCGGATGCGCATTCGCGCCTCGATACCAGTTTCCGCAACGGCAAAGAGGTCTTCGACCGCGACCTGCTGGATATGCGTATCGTGACCGAAGAGATTGTGGTGAAGAACCACAATGCGGTGAATAAACGTCTCAGCCAGTTAAAGCTGACCGATCACGGCTGCTTTCTTAACCGGGTGATTCGTAGCCAGATTGAGATGCCGATTGATGACAGCATTATGCTGAATAAAGGCGACGTATTGCAGGTCAGCGGCGAAGCGCGCCGGGTTAAAACCGTTGCTGATCGCATCGGCTTTATTTCGATCCACAGCCAGATGACCGATCTGCTGGCCTTCTGCTCCTTCTTTATCATCGGCCTGATGATCGGCATGATCACCTTCCAGTTCAGCAGCTTTAGCTTTGGGATCGGAAATGCGGCGGGGCTGCTGTTTGCCGGTATCATGCTTGGCTTCCTGCGTGCCAACCACCCGACGTTTGGTTATATCCCGCAGGGGGCGCTGACCATGGTGAAAGAGTTTGGCCTGATGGTGTTTATGGCGGGCGTCGGGCTGAGTGCCGGGAGCGGCATGACCCACGGCTTCGGCGTCGCTGGCTTGCAGATGCTGGTGTCCGGGCTGGCGGTCAGCCTGGTGCCGGTGGTGATCTGCTTCCTGTTCGGCGCTTATGTGCTGCGCATGAATCGCGCGCTGCTGTTCGGCGCGATTATGGGCGCCCGCACCTGTGCGCCCGCAATGGAAATTATCAGCGATACCGCACGCAGTAATATTCCGGCACTGGGTTATGCCGGCACCTATGCCATCGCCAATGTTTTACTGACACTGGCCGGGACCTTTATTGTCATTATCTGGCCGCTTCTGCCCGGATAAAAAATAATTATTAATTGCTGAGAACTTTCTCGATCGGCCACAGTCTTAATTAGTGCCACTGCTTTTCTTTGAAATCCCCAAATTGTGGAGCCCGTTAGTCGAATGACTAGCGGGTTTTTTTATGGGCTGATGTACGCAATCCCCTGCCTGCCCCGGTTAAGCACTCTTCTTTCCCCTCACGGTTCTGGTCATACAAGCGTCATAAAACTGACATTAATGTTAAACCAAACCACAACACCAGCATCGATTAGGATAAACTCCATTTACCGCAACTTTGCGCTCTTTTAAGCTATCTGCCTCGTTTTACAGCTTTTTTTGCGCTGCCCACCGGACTGATTTTCAGCTGTTGCGCGGAGCAACCTTTTTTCCTGCGCTCTTTTTTCTGAGGCGCAGGGTTTGCTGGTTACAAATTTAACTTTCGGGTGTGTCACGCATCTGTTTAACAGGAAGAGGAAAACTGATAATGGAAGAGTTAAACCGGACGCTGTTTCTCTGGATTAACGCCACAGCAGAATCGCCACAGTGGTTGCTGACGCTGGCCACCTTTATAGCGAAAGATCTGATCGCGATTGTGCCATTGCTGATTGTCGCGTTATGGCTATGGGGCCCCAGGCATCGCGTGACATCACAGCGCGAGCTGGTGTTAAAAACCGGTATCGCGCTGATATACGCGCTGGCAATCTCCTGGTGTCTGGGCTCACTGTTTCCGCACCCGCGTCCTTTTACGCTTAATTTTGGCCATCAGTTTCTTGAACACGCGCCGGATTACTCCTATCCAAGCGATCATGGCACCACCATTTTCACTTTTGCGCTGGCATTTGTGCTGTGGCATCGCCGTTGGTCGGGCGCGATATTAATGGTGATTGGCGTGTCTATCGCCTGGTCACGTGTTTTCCTCGGCGTACACTGGCCGATGGATATGGTCGGCGGTTTGCTGGTCGGGATGCTTGGCTGCCTGTTTTCCCAGGTCGCGTGGCAATTCTACGGCACCCGCATGCTGAATGTACTCAGTCAGTTATATCGTACACTGTTCTCTTTTCCGATCCGCAAAGGGTGGGTACGAGATTAATGGCAACAGGCCCGCAACCCGGCGGGCCTTAATATTTTCAGCCGGGTAAATGTCAGCTATTTCATTCAGACCATCGTGTTAATTAATATCCTTCCCGTGTCGCCACACGTTATTGCGCAATAGCCGCTTTTTATTAACAGATTATTTACCCTGTTGCGCAAACCGCTCAACAAATAGCCATATCTTTTTCTTATCAATGCAATCATCTGATTTAAATCGTTTTTATTTTCAGGCTGCACATAAAAACAACAATCATAACAATGTTTAATGGTAGCAAAAAAGTCAAAATACAGTTATTAAGACTGTAAATGACTGGTTAACCAGAACATGTAACAAACACCTCCACCAAAAGACAGGTTAATTAACTATAAATATTAATGCAGTTGTGATCCTGATCACCCGATATCGCCAAACTAACGCTGTCATCTGCTTATTCCGGTGGTAGAGTGTGCGCCATAAAATAATAGCGATGATTAATCACTACTGCGGTTGACGGTTATTTTTGCAGCGCCGATCAGGCGCAATCGTCGGGTGTTAATTGATTGTTTTTTCTGTTGTGGACAGCACTGGAGAAGATTATGGACTCGTCTCAAACCGCGGTTCTTGCGGGTGATAAACAGCAAAGTGTCATGGCATGGCGTAAAAGTGACACCATGTGGATGTTGGGTTTATACGGTACCGCCATTGGCGCAGGTGTACTGTTTCTGCCGATTAATGCCGGGATCGGTGGGCTTATCCCGCTGATTATTATGGCGCTGCTGGCGTTTCCAATGACCTATTACGCCCACCGTGGTTTATGCCGTTTTGTGCTGTCCGGCAGCAAGCCTGGCGCAGATATCACTGAGGTGGTGGAAGAACATTTCGGCGTCGGTGCGGGTAAGTTGATTACCCTGCTCTACTTCCTCGCTATCTACCCGATCCTGCTGGTCTACAGCGTGGCGATCACCAATACCGTCGACAGCTTTATTACTCACCAGTTGCAACTGCAATCGCCACCACGTGCGTTACTGGCACTGATTCTGCTGGTTGGCCTGATGACCATTGTGCGCTTTGGCAAAGAGATGATTGTCAAAACCATGAGTCTGCTGGTGTTCCCGTTTGTCGCGGTGCTGATGCTGCTGGCGCTGTGGCTAATCCCTAACTGGAGCAGCGCAATTTTTGACAATGTTTCGCTGGCAGGCAGCGGCAATGGGCTGGTGATGACATTGTGGCTGGCGATCCCGGTAATGGTGTTCTCCTTTAACCACTCCCCGATTATCTCAGCGTTCGCCGTGGCGAAGCGTGAAGAGTATGGCGATCAGGCCGAACGTAAATGCTCACGCATCCTGGCTTTCAGCCATTTGATGATGGTAGTGACGGTGATGTTTTTCGTCTTCAGCTGCGTACTCAGCCTGACGCCGGAAAACCTGGCAGAAGCGAAACAGCAGAATATTTCCATTCTTTCATATCTGGCTAACCATTTTAATACGCCAATGATGGCGTGGCTGGCACCGATTATTGCCATCGTGGCAATTACCAAATCCTTCCTCGGTCACTATCTGGGGGCGCGCGAAGGCTTTAATGGTCTGATCGTGAAATCACTGCGTGGTCGTGGCAAGCAGGTTAGCGAGAGCAAACTAAACCGCTTCACCGCGCTGTTTATGCTGGTGAGCACCTGGATTGTCGCCAGCTGGAACCCAAGCATTCTGGGGATGATTGAAACCCTCGGCGGGCCGATTATCGCCGTACTGCTGTTCCTGATGCCGATGTACGCGATTAACAAAGTTCCGGCGATGCGCAAATACAGCGGCGCGGCCAGTAACCTGTTTGTGGTGCTGGTGGGCCTGGTGGCCATTTCGGGGATTCTGTTTAACCTGGTGGGATAAGCTTTAGCGGCGGCGTTGCTGCCGCCAATAAATCGAACGGGCAGCGTTTTCGCTGCCCGTTTTAATCAGGAAAACCACTTCCCGAACCAGCCATCCAGCTTCATCATCACAAAGTCCCAGATTCGGCTGAAGAAGCCGCCTTGCTGCACTTCATCCAACACCACCAGCTGGCGCTGCTCAATGGTTTTACCGTTCAGCTGGAAATCAATGGTTCCCACCTGCTGATATTTCTTTAACGGTGCCTGGAGCTGCGGTGAAGTCAGGGTAAAGCTGGCCTTCATATTCTTCATCTGCCCTTTTGGGATAGTCAACGCGGCATCTTTCTCAACCCCCAGGTTGACCTGCTTACGGTCGCCAAACCACACGCGCTGGGTGGAAAACGCCGTGTTCGCCTTAATTGGCGTCACGGTTTCCCAGAAACGGAATCCCCACGTCAGCAACTTTTCACTTTCGCGGAAACGAATACCGTCGGTCGCCGCCCCCAGCACCACGGAAATCAGTCGCATATCCCCTTCAGTTGCCGATGCCACCAGGTTATTGCCCGCTCCGGAAGTATGACCGGTTTTGATCCCGTCCACCTTCAGGTTGCTGCTCCACAGCAGACGATTACGGTTATGCTGACGGATTTTGTTGAAGGTAAACTCTTTTTCTTTATGCAGTGCGTACTCTTCCGGCACATCGCGAATCAGTGCCTGACCAATCAGTGCCATATCGCGCGCGGTACTATACTGTCCTTCAGAATCGAGACCGTGAACGGTTTTAAAATGGGTGTTTTGCAGGCCAAGCGCTTTGACATAGTTGTTCATCAGGCCAACAAAAGAGTCCTGACTGCCGGCGACGTAATCGGCCAGCGCGATGCTGGCATCATTACCGGACTGAATCACGATACCTTTATTCAGTTCCGAGACCGGTATCCGGTCGCCCGGCTTCAGAAACATGAGTGAGGAGCCTTGCAGGATCGGGTTACCGGTAGCCCAGGCATCTTTACCGACGGTGACCAAATCATCGTTGGTGATTTTCCCGGATTTAAGCGCTTGTCCGATCACATAACTGGCCATCATTTTGGTCAGGCTGGCGGGGTCGAGACGATCGTCTGCTGCGGATTCGGCCAGCACTTTGCCACTGGCATAATCCATTAAAATCCAGGCCTTAGCATCAATCTGCGGCGCGGCTGGCGCCTGTTCGGCGTGGGCAAAAGCGGTTGTTAGCACAACAAGCGTGGTGCTGGCAGCCAGTGCCCGGACACTGGCATAGAGGCGAGTTTTGTTCATGGCGTGACCAGAGTATCCATTTAAAATTTTAAAGGTTTCATGATGTTATCCAACAACATTCAACCTACTACGCTAACCTTTCGGCTAACTGAAAAAAACAGCATGACCGTAAAGTTTTTTAGAGTTTATTAGATAAATCTTGGCTTTGCTGCAAAATAGCGCAATTTCTGCCGATTATCTAATCAATCAGATTGCGTCAGATTCTGATTTTTTGCAGAACAGTTAAGGCTGTCACAAAAATCCGCTAATCTGAGTTGAGTTTGCCTGAGGAGAGTCACCATGGATTTAGCCCTTTTCGATCTTGATGAAACCCTGATTTGCGAAGACAGTACCAGCCTGTGGCTACGCTGGCTGGTATCGCAGGGCTTTGCGCCGGAAGCGCTGCTCAAACAGGAGCAGGAACTGATGAGCCAGTATTATCAGGGCACGCTGTCAATGGAAGAGTATATGAATACCACTCTCGCACCGTTAACCGGTATGGCAACGCTGACGGTATCCGGCTGGCTACGCCGCTTTATTCAACGCGATATTCTGCCACGGGTTTACCCTGACGCACGTGAGCGTCTTACATGGCATCAACAGCGTGGTGATACCATTCTGGTGATTTCTGCCAGCGGCGAACACCTGGTAACGCCGATTGCGCAACAGCTGGGTGCGCATGGCGCACTGGCGGTGGGGGTTGAAATCGTTGATGATCGCTACAGCGGTCTGACTTACGGCACTATGACCTACAAGGAAGGTAAAGTCACCCGACTGACCGACTGGAAATCGCTCCAGGCTGATCCAAATTTTGATCGCACCTGGGCCTACAGCGATTCGATGAATGATATTCCGCTGCTGGAACAGGCTGACCACGCGCATGTGATCAACCCGGATGAGCTGCTGCATCAGGAAGCGCTGAATCGCGGCTGGCAAGTCTGTCGCTGGGTAAAGTAACTTTGCAGGTGGCCAGTCATCACTGGCCACTTCGCTGAGTTACTTCAGGCCGACTTTCAGTAATTTGCCATCGCTTTCATCCGTCAGCACGTAGAGGAAACCGTCAGGCCCGACGCGCACATCACGAATACGTTCGTGGCGATCTTCCAGCAGACGTTCCTGCTCAATCACTTTTTCGCCATTAATTGTCAGACGAATCAGGCTTTGCTGTTTCAGCGCGCCAATAAACAGCGAATTTTTCCACATCGGGAATTTTGCGCTGTTATAAAACGCCATGCCGCTGATAGCTGGCGACACTTTCCACCAGAAGATCGGCTGTTCCGTCCCTTCTACCTCACCACCTTTGGATTCCGGAACTTTTTCGCCGCTATAGTCAACGCCCCAGGTCGCCAGCGGCCAGCCGTAGTTTTTGCCCTTCTCAATAATATTCACTTCATCGCCGCCGCGCGCACCGTGTTCGCTTTCCCATATCTGCTGGGTCCACGGATTAAATGCCACGCCCTGCGGATTGCGCAACCCATAGGCCCAGATTTCCGCACGCGCATTTTTACGGTCGACAAACGGGTTATCTTGCGGAATCTCGCCGTCGGCGGTCAGCCGCACCATTTTACCCTGTAGCTTACTCAAATCCTGCGCGGTGGCGCTGTGGAAATTATCGCCGAACACAATGTACAGGTAGCCATCGCGATCAAATGCCATACGGGTGCCGAGATTAGCGCCGCTGGAGAGCTGAGGCTGCTGGCGCAGCACCACCTTAAAATCACGCAACTGACGGTTATCTTCGCTCAGTACCCCATAACCGACTGCCGCACCGGCACCGCCATTTACGCCAGCTTCAGTAAAGCTCAGCCAGACGCGACGGCTTTTCTCAAAGTCGGGTGCCAGCACCACATCCAGTAAACCGCCCTGGCGGTGCGCCCACACCTTCGGCACGCCAGCAATCGGCTCTGATAACCCGCTCTGCGGATTCCATAAGCGCAACTGACCGGAGCGCTCGGTGATTAAAATATCCGCTTTATCTGGCAAAAAGGCCACTGCCCATGGGTGATCCAGCTTATCCTGCAGCTGTTGTACCGTAACATCGGCCGCCATTAGCGAACCGGAAACCAGTAATGAAGTACTCACAATCAGTGTCGACAGCAGGCGTGGCATAGGCTCCTCCGGGTAACCATCCGATAGTGAAGATCACGCGACCTTGCGCGCAATTTCAACGACTTTGGTAATAACCGTAGCCTGAAGGAGCCTGTACGGAATGATTTTTACAAAAACTTAAGGAGTCAATTTAATATTCACCGTGTCGTTGACCATGCTATTAATTGGCTGTTTCAGGTCTTCAAAGTTTATCGGTGCATTGCTGTTGGGGATATTTTTGCCAACGCCTTTACGTACTACCTCAACCATCGTCTTACCGCTTTGCGCATCAATCAGCTGTACTTCAAGAAACAACGCGCTCTGCTGAGTGCGATGCCCCGCAGCTGCCATGGTACCGGCAATCACTGCGCCAATCGGGATCACTTCGTAAAACTGAACACCTTGATTCTCAGCGGTTACAGCGGTAATTGCGGTTTTCATAATCAGCGTTGCTGGCCCCGCCTGTTGTACCAGCGGTTTACGTTTGGCGACCGCGGCTCGAAGTTGCTGATCGGTATAACTTCTGATTTGATCAAGCGTTGCCTGGCTGACGCGGGCATTCGGTGCTGCCGCCGGATAATAAATCACCGGCGTAAAAACCACTCCCCGGTAATCACTTTCTTTAAAATCCGGCGAAACCCATCGCAGGGTTTCCTGTCCCGAGGCCGAACGTGTGGGTTGTAACTGACTATAATCAGGTAAAAAACCAGAAAATTGTCGGGTGTCCGCGACTTTTGATGTACAACCGGCAAGGAAAAGAGTGCTAACCATCGCTCCTGCCAACAGCATTTTGCGCTGAATAATCATGAAGAGATTCCTTAAGGCGGTGAAGGGGTAATGTTGTTATCAATCGCCTTTTCAGCATAGGAAGATTCGAGATAATCACCACCCTACTAACCACTTTTAACCCTGTGCCGATTAAAAATAGTCTGATTATTCTGTTGCCCTGAATTAACCCGCCCCTTTTATGCTGACTGAAAACCCTATTCACCGTTATTGCTGGCAGACATTGTTAACGCAAAATGTCAGCCATGTAAAAAAACGCAATGCTGATTATTTTTTAAGCGGTGATATTTTATACTCTGGCGGTTGGACCAGCCAGAACCGGCGCGTCTGACAAAGGAGCTTGATTAACGAATAGGGACATAATCACTATGACGAATAGCAAAAATACCAAAAAAACCTCAGGGCGTATCGCCAGCGTTGCGGCGCAGACGCTGAAAAACCCGGATGCCACCGCGATGCAAAAAAGCCTCGCGGGCTCCGCGTTAGCCCAATCGCGTACTGATAAAGAGAGCGGTAAAGAGATGGAGGGTAAGGCGTCTTCCGCATTAACCGATCCGGAATCTGATGCGTTAACCCGCAGTCTGGCAGCAAGTGTATTATCGCAGTCGAATAAAATACGTTAAGTTATCTGTCGGCGGGAACACTCCCGCCGATATCCAGCCGGTTACTCCTGAATCGAGGTCAGCAATGCATTCTGCACGATACGTTGAGCCGCCAGCGGATTTTGCTCCGCCTGCGCGGCCTGTAGCGCAGTGATATCCAGTTTATCCAGCGCGCGGTAAATATGTTTAAGAAAACGAATCGATAAGTTGGCCGCTTCGACATTATCTTCACGGAACGGGAATTGATCCAGCTGCCAGACCCCGTCCCAGTTATTTATTTTCAGCACATAGAAGAACTCAAAGATCTCGGTCATATGCACCGTACCGACCACCAGATCGTCATCCCAGCCGCGCAGGTTATCGTTAACGTCCATCCCAAACAGACGGCCACGGTCAATAATCAGCTGAGCTGAATCCGCAGGTGATTCGCCGGCAAACAGCGCATGACCAAAATCGAGCAGCACGCCGACGTTATCCAGTCCAATATCATCAATGCCCAGCAAGGTTCTGGCGGCAGAATCCCAGGTCATTTTGACGCGCGGTTCACGCGGTTTATATTCAATCGCAAATTTCACATCCGGATTGGCGCTGGCCAGATCGCGCATGCCATCTACCGCCAGTTTCCATAAATTTTTATGGTCAACCTGGAACGGATAGTCCCAGCCATCCTGACCCGGCCAGACTTTGACATAATTGGCACCGATCTCACGCACCACCCCCGCCGCTTCGTTCATCAGTTCAAACGCCTGCGCACGTGTCGCCGGATCCGGGTTGGTAAAGGCTCCGCGTGAGAATTTGCGCAGATAAATTTCCGGCGTGATCCCTATCGCCTGTAATCCCGCCTCATGCAGTGCCTCTTTGACCTCACTCAGCCCCACGCCTGGGGTAAACGGATATGGCAGGTCGACATAGGATAAATCTTCTACCTGTTTCGCCAGCATTATCTGGTCGATAGTGCTGAGCGACGGGCCATAGCCATCAACCGCGTAGCGATCAACATAGTTAGCGAAATGCCATAAACCGGCACCGAACTTGGGATAGTTATAGGTACTCATCGTAAGATAGTCTCCGGATCAGCGTGTTATCAGATTTTGCCGTGGCAAGCCTGGGCGCACCAGACTGCACATCGGGCCAGCATTGAATATATATTCAGTAACGTTTATTTATTCATTGAGTGTTACTGATATCTGCCGGGACATCCATCTCGCTGCGGTTGAAAAGTGACAGCTATCACAGGTTTTCGCCGCAGGACGATAAGCGGAAGAGGAATAGTTAAAAATGAAGGGAACCTGTCGGGAAGCCGTTTTCGACTCCCGCCCTGAAGATATGCCAGGCGCTAAGCTTCGGCAGGGGCGGCGTGAATACCGCCCCTGCATTCACACTCCTGAGTGATGCATCAGCTTTTTAATTTCGGGTCCAGCGCATCGCGTAAACCATCGCCTAACAAGTTAAACGCCAGCACGGTAAGGAATATCGCCAGGCTGGGAAAGATCGCCACATGCGGGGCAATCACCATATCAGCACGCGCTTCGTTAAGCATTGCGCCCCACTCCGGCGTGGGTGGCTGCGCGCCGAGGCCGAGAAACGACAGGCTGGCGGCGGTGATAATCGATGTCCCGATACGCATGGTGAAATAGACCACAATCGAGGAAACCGTGCCCGGCAAAATATGGCGCATAATAATGGTGAAATCGGATGCGCCAATACTGCGTGCCGACTCGATAAATGTCTGATGTTTAAGCACCAGCGTATTACCGCGCACCAACCGGGCAAAGGCCGGAATACTGAAAATCGCCACCGCCACAATCACATTCGACATGCCGCTGCCCATAATCGCCACCACGGCAATCGCCAGCAAAATACCGGGGAAGGCAAAAAGCACATCGCAGATGCGCATAATCAGCCGATCCCACCAGCCTTCATAGTAACCAGCCAGCAGTCCGAGTGCGGTGCCAATTGCCGCACCGATTGCCACCGAAAAGAAACCGGCAATTAATGAAATCTGTGTCCCGACCAGCACCCGGCTAAAAATGTCACGCCCCAGCGAATCGACGCCGAGCCAGTGCATCATCGACGGCCCCTGGTTAAGCCGGTCATAATCAAAATAGTTTTCCGCATCGTAGGGGGCAATCCACGGTGCGATAAAGGCCACTATCAGCAGCAACAGGACAAACAACGCGGCGATCATCGCCACATGCTGACGACGAAAACGTCGCCAGAACTCCCGCCACGGCGTGCGCACGCGATGTTCTTTTACGGTGGGCATTGCGCTCAGTGCCGCTTCACGTCGCCAGTTTTTCATTGCGGCTCCTTATTTGTAGCGAATAGCCGGGTTAATGGCGGCATACAGCATATCAACGATCAGATTGATCAAGATAAACTCCAGCGAGAACAGCAATACCTCGGCCTGAATCACCGGATAGTCGCGCATCTCAACAGAATCGACTAATAACCGCCCGAGCCCCGGCCAGTTAAATACCACTTCAACTACAATCGAACCACCGAGCAGAAAACCGAACTGCAAACCCATCATGGTGACCACCGGGATCATCGCATTGCGCAGCCCGTGTTTTATCACCACCAGCGATTCACGCACGCCTTTGGCGCGGGCGGTGCGCATATAATCTTCCTGCATCACCTCAACAAACGAGGCGCGGGTAAAGCGTGCCATCACGGCGGCCACCGCTGCCCCAAGGGTAATCGAGGGTAAAATATAGTGTTTCCAGCTGTCGGCACCGACGGTCGGCAGCCAGCCCAGCTCGACGGAAAAGACCTGCATCAGCAGCATACCGAGGGCGAAAGCGGGAAAGGAAATACCGGAGACCGCCAGCGTCATGCCGAGACGGTCCGGCCAGCGGTTGCGCCAGACGGCAGACAGCACGCCAATTGTCATGCCGAAAATCACCGCCCAGACCATACTGGAGAGCGTCAGCCAGAGCGTTGGCATAAACCGCGAGGCAATCTCTTCCGCAACCGGTCGTTTCGACACCATTGAGTGACCAAAATCGCCCTGCAACGCATTAAGGATAAATTGCCAGAACTGCTGGGGCAGCGGCTGGTCGAGTCCGAGCTGCTGGCGCACCATCGCCACCACGGAAGCATCCGCTTCCGGTCCGGCAATCAGCCGCGCCGGATCGCCCGGCAACATATGAACAAACAGGAATACCAGTACCGCCACAATCAGCAGCGTAGGAATCAGTCCCAGTAAGCGTTTAATAAAATAATTAAGCATGCATCATCCTGCCCGTTGCCACGCCAGCCCTGACGGACTGGCGTTGACCGGCACTACTTCAGATCGGCTTCATCGAAGCTAAAGGAGGTATCCGGCATAACATAAAAGCCGGTCAGCGTTTTGGTGTTCGCCGAAACCAACTGCTCAACCACCAGCGGAGCCCATGGACGATCGTTCCAGATGCGATCCTGTGCATCTTTATACAGTTTGGCTTTTTCAGCACGATCGGTGGTTTTCAGCGCAGCAGCCAGATCGTTATCCACCTGCGGATTGCTGTAAAACGCGGTATTAAAGATGGTTGGCGGCCAGGACGTGGTGGCGAACAGCGGCGTCAGCGCCCAGTCAGCTTCACCGGTGGAAGCTGACCAGCCGGTGTAAAACATGCGTACTCCGCTCTCTTTCTGCCCTTTACTTTCCACTTCCGCCGCGCGCTGACCGGCATCCATCGCCGTCACTTTGACCTTAATCCCGACCTGAGCCAGCTGCTGTTGGGTAAATTGCAGCACTTTCTGCGCAGTGCTGTGATTATGCGATGACCACAGCGTGGTGCTGAAACCGTTCGGGAAACCGGCCTCTTTTAACAGTTCACGCGCTTTGGCCGGGTCATAGGCTATCGCCGGATAAGTCTGGGCGAAGTCGATAGACGGCGGCACGATACCGGTAGCTGGCGTCGCGAAGCCACTGAACGCCACTTTCGCCAGCGCCTGGCGGTTAATGGCGTAGTTAATCGCTTCGCGCACCTTCGGGTTGTCGAACGGCTTCTGCGTCACATTAAAACTGATATAGCGCTGCATGATCGAAGGTGACGTCACCAGATCCAGCTTACTGTTGCCTTTCAGCACGTTCGCCTGCTCAAACGGAATCGGGAAAGCAAAGTTGGCTTCACCGGTTTGCAGCATCGCCGCGCGGGTGTTGTTATCCACTATCGGACGCCAGGTAATGCTGTCGAGTTTTGGATAACCTTTCTTCCAGTAGCCATCCCACTTTTTCACCTTCACAAAGTCGGTCTGGTTCCAGGTCACAAACTCATACGGACCGGTTCCCACCGGATGGAAGCCGATCTCTTTGCCATATTTTTTCAGGGCGGTCGGTGAAATCATGGCCGCAGCCGGATGCGCCAGGATATTGATAAAGGCCGAGAATGGTTGTTTTAAGGTTATTTTAACCGTAGTCGCATCGACCGCTTCAGTCGTGGCAATGGTTTTAAACAGGTTATAGCGTTTCAGCTGGCTGTCGGGATTACTGGCGCGATCGAGATTGACCTTTACCGCTTCGGCATTGAAGTCGGTACCATCCTGGAATTTAATCCCTGGACGCAGTTTGATGGTGTAGATCAATCCATCCGGGCTGGCCTGATAGCTTTCGGCCAGCACGTTGGTCAGCTTCATCTCTTTATCAAAACCAAACAGCCCCTGATAAAAAGATTTCGCCACCGCCTGCGACAGCGTGTCGTTAGCATCGTAAGGATCGAGGGTGGTGAAATTGGAGGCGACGGCGATCACCGCATCCTTTGCCGCCCAGGCCGGGACCGCAGCGAAACTGCCGATCAATCCCGCAGTCACCAGCCATTTACGCGTGTGTGAAATCGTCATGTTACAAAGTTCTCCTGTAGTCCCTTGAGTTATATGAAACAAAACACCATCAGGCACCGCTGATCGCATGGCGCGCGACGTAATGCCCTGCGCCAACTTCCACCAGGGGTGCCACTTCGGGTTCATCACCCAGCGCGCGAATCGGACTGGGAATTTCATCGACCAGTAAAGCGCGTTCACGGCGTCGATGGCCGGGGTCGGCAACCGGCACCGCTGACATCAGCTTACGGGTATACGGATGCTGCGGGCGCTCGAAAACCGCCTGTCGCGGGCCAATCTCAACAATCTGACCGAGATACATCACCGCCACGCGATGGCTGATGCGCTCCACCACCGCCATATCATGAGAAATAAACAGAAACGCAATGCCGAACTCACGCTGCAAATCGAGCATCAGATTGATAATCTGCGCCTGGATCGACACGTCGAGTGCGGATACCGACTCATCGGCAATCACCACTTTCGGATTCAGCGCCAGCGCACGCGCAATACAGATACGCTGCCGCTGCCCGCCGGAAAATTCGTGTGGATAGCGCTGCGCATGCTCCGGCAGTAATCCCACCTTCTCCAGCAGCCAGGCGACGCGCGCTTCCGCCTCGCGTCCCTTCATCACGCCATGCACCAGCAGCGGCTCCATGATCGAGAAACCGACCGTCAGGCGCGGATCGAGCGAGGCATAGGGATCCTGAAAGATAAACTGAATATCGCGGCGCAAAGGCGACAGCTCGCTGGTTTTCAGCCGGTCGATGCGCTGACCGTTAAAGGTGATACTGCCGCCCTGGCTCTCCACCAGCCGCAGCAATGAGCGCCCGGTGGTTGATTTGCCGCAGCCCGATTCGCCGACTAACGCCAGCGTTTCGCCCGGTTTCAGATCAAAACTGACCTTTTCAACCGCATGTACCCGGCGCGTTACGCGATTAAAAATACCGCTGCGAATATCAAAACGCGTCACCAAATCGCGCACCTGCAATATCGGTTCGACTCCGGCCGGTACCGTATCCTGGGCATCCAGTGATAGCGGCTGTTCTGCACTGACCAGAGGAAATTTAGCCGGAAACGGCTGGCCAGCCATTGAGCCAAGTTTCGGCACCGCCGCCAGCAGCGCCCGGGTATAGGGCTGCTGTGGCTGACGAAAAATCTGCTCAACCGGCGCGGTTTCCACCACTTCACCGCGATACATCACCTGTACCCGGTCAGCCATCTCAGCAACCACGCCCATATCGTGGGTGATAAAGATCACCGCCATTTCCATCTCTTTTTGCAGCACCCGAATCAGCTGCAAAATTTGCGCCTGAATAGTGACATCCAGCGCGGTAGTTGGCTCATCGGCAATTAACAGAGCCGGTTTACAGGATAACGCCATGGCGATCATCACCCGCTGGCGCATACCGCCGGAAAGCTGATGCGGATAGCGGGTCAGCACGTTTTTCGCTTCCGGAATGCGCACTAAATCCAGCATCCGCTGCGCTTCCGCCAGCGCCTGGCGATGATTCAGCCCCTGATGCAAGCGAATCGACTCAGCGATCTGTTCACCGACGGTAAACACCGGATTCAGTGAGGTCATCGGCTCCTGGAAAATCATCGCCATATCGGCACCGCGAATGGCGCGCATCTGCGACTGGCGTGCCGTAGCCAGATCCAGCACCGCGCCATTGCGGCGGCGCAGCCAGATTTCGCCGCTGTCCATCTTGCCGCCGCCCTGCTCAATCAGGCGCATCAGCGCCAGTGAGGTGACCGACTTGCCGGAACCGGATTCGCCGACAATCGCCAGCGTTTCACCGCGCCTGACCTCCAGCGACAGCTGGCGCACCGCCTGCGTGGTCACGCCTTCCTGAGTGAAGCTGACACTAAGATTGCGTACCGCCAGCACCTGTTCGGCTGACAGCGGCACGTCTGCTGAGGATCCGGTCATGCTTGCTCCTTACTCTTCGCGATAGATTCCCACCACCGCACCATCGCCAACATAACCGTAGCCGCGATACATCCCTTCGCTGTTAAACGGCAGCGCGATATTGCCATCGCGATCGACCGCCACCACGCCGCCGCTGCCGCCAAGCAATGGAATTTTTTCCATCACCACGCGTTCGCTGGCCTGCTTTAGTGACAGACCGCGATATTCCACCAGCGCAGCAATATCATAGGCCGCCAGGGTGCGCATAAACACTTCACCGGTACCGGTGCAGGAGACGGCCACATTGGCGTTATTGGCGTAACAACCGGCACCGACAATCGGTGAATCACCGACCCGTCCGGCCTGCTTATTGGTCATTCCGCCGGTCGAGGTGGCGGCCGCCAGATTGCCTTGCAGATCGCAGGCCACCGCGCCTACTGTACCGAGTTTACGATCGTTATCCAGCGGATGGTCGTCGGCCGTTTGCGCCGCGCCATCATGATCAAGCAGCATCTGCTGGCTGGCTAACGCGCGCTGCAACTGCTGCCAGCGTTCCGGCGTCGAGAAGTAATCCGCCGCCACGGTTTCCAGCCCGTGCTGCGCCGCAAAGCTCTCGGCACCAGCGCCGATAAACAGCGCATGCGGGCTGTGTTCCAGCACCGCTCGCGCCGCCAGTACCGGATGACGAAGATGCGAAACGCCTGCCACCGCGCCCACTTCCAGCGAGCGGCCATCCATTACGCAGGCATCCAGTTCATGAGTACCCTGATGGGTAAAAACCGCGCCTTTACCGGCGTTAAACAGCGGGCACTCTTCCAGTAAACGTACCGCTTCAGTGACCGCATCCAGCGCGCTGCCGCCCGCTGCCAGTATCGCCTGACCACTGGCGACCACATCAGAAAGTGCCTGAATATACTGTTGCTCTTTCTCTGCGCTCATTGCCGCACGCGCAATGGCTCCCGCGCCGCCATGAATGGCGATCACTGCTCTGCTCATCATTCACTTACCCTGTGTGTTAAATCAGCATGAAAAACACTGAGTTAGCTGAGGTTTATCAAAATTTCAGCGATTTTTGACTATAGGTAGCCTGTAAAGCGATGTAAAGCGGAATGTTTCATCCCTGGTAATAACAAAACGTTGTATCTAATAACCTGAACCGCTTTACCGCAGGTGCTGCCCGGCGACAGCGGGGATGATCCGGCCGGGGTTTCGCGCCATAATAGACAGCATCTGATGTATTGCTGGAGAGACCATGGAACTGTTTACTGCGGGGTTAATCTCCCTTGAAGAAGCGCGCGAGAAAATGCTGGCGCAAATTTCCCCGCTGAGCGATGTCGAGACCCTCGCCCTCGCCGCTGCCGCCGGACGCATTACCGCTGAGGCAGTGATCTCGCCCATTGATGTGCCGCCTTTTGCCAATTCAGCCATGGATGGTTATGCGCTGCGCCAGGCCGACTTAAACGCCGACAAACCGTTGCCGGTGGCAGGCAAAGCCTTTGCCGGTGCGCCTTATCAGGGCGATTGGCCAGCTGGCAGCTGTATCCGCATTATGACCGGCGCACCAATTCCGCCGGGTGCCGATGCCGTGGTGATGCAGGAACAGACCGAAAGCAGTGATGAAGGCGTGCGCTTCCTCGCGGCGGTGCAACCGGGTCAAAATATTCGTCTGGCGGGTGAAGATATTCAGCAAGGTGCCAGCGTGCTCACTGCCGGAGTGAAGCTCGGCGCAGCCGAACTGCCGCTGCTGGCCTCGCTCGGTATCAGTCAGGTTAACGTATTGCGCAAGCTGCGAGTGGCGGTTTTTTCCACCGGCGACGAGTTACAGCCGGTCGGCACGCCGCTGGCCGCCGGACAAATCTATGATACTAACCGCTTTGCCGTGCATCTGATGCTGGATGCGCTGGGCTGCGAGGTGCTTGACCTTGGTATCATTAAAGATGACCCGACAGCACTGCGCGCAGCCTTTGACCAGGCCGATACGCAAGCCGACGTGGTAATCAGCAGCGGCGGGGTTTCCGTCGGTGAAGCCGATTACACTAAGCAGATGCTGGATGAACTGGGTGAAATCGGCTTCTGGAAGCTGGCGATGAAACCGGGCAAACCTTTTGCTTTTGGCAAGCTAAACAACAGCTGGTTCTGTGGCTTGCCAGGCAATCCGGTGTCCGCTGCGGTGACTTTCTATCAACTGGTACAACCGCTGTTAGCGCGCCTTACTGGTCAGCAGAGTGACTGCCTGCCGGCAAAAATGCGCGCGCGCGCCACCGAACGCCTGAAAAAATCACCGGGTCGTCTCGATTTTCAGCGCGGAATATTCTGTCGCAACAGTGAAGGCGAGCTTGAAGTGCGCAGTACCGGTCATCAGGGTTCGCACGTATTCAGCTCTTTCAGCCAGGCTAATTGCTTTATCGTTCTTGAGCGCGAACGCAACACGGTGCAAGCGGGCGAGTGGGTAGAGATCGAACCGTTTAACGCGCTGTTGGGAGGCTGAGATGCTATCGCCACTGACCGATGACGAAACGCTGCGCTATAACCGGCAGATTGTGCTGCGCGGTTTTGATTTTGAGGGTCAGGAGACGTTAAAAGCCGCCAGTGTGCTGATTGTCGGACTCGGCGGACTGGGCTGCGCCGCCAGTCAGTATCTGGCCTCGGCGGGCGTTGGTTCACTGACGCTACTGGATTTCGACAGCGTGTCGCGCTCCAATTTGCAGCGGCAGATTTTGCATACCGATGCGCAGGTGGGCATGGCAAAAGTGGAATCCGCGCGCCAGCGGCTGGCCGCCATCAATCCGCTGATCACCCTCAACGCGATTAATGCACAACTGGATGATAGCTCATTAAAAAAACAGCTGGACAGCTGCGATCTGGTGCTGGATTGTAGCGATAATCTGGCCACGCGCGAGCAGCTGAACCGGCTCTGTTTTGCGGCGAAGGTTCCGCTGGTATCGGGTGCCGCCATCCGCATGGAAGGACAGATTAGCGTTTTCAGCTGGCAGGAAAATGAGCCTTGTTACCGCTGCATCAGCCGTCTGTTTGGTTCCAGCGCCCTTACCTGCGTGGAAGCGGGCGTGATGGCACCTCTGGTCGGTGTGATTGGTGCCTTGCAGGCGATGGAAGCGATTCGTCTGTTAACCCGTTACGGCAACAGCGTGGCGGGTAAGCTGCTGATGTACGATGCCATGACACTGCAATTCCGCGAGATGAAGCTGGCGAAAGATCCTGCCTGCGAGGTATGTGGGGACTTGTAGGGGAACCGTTTTCGACTCCGGCGCTGAGGGTATGCAGGGCGCAAACCCTCAGCATGGACGGCGAGAACGCCGCCCCTGGAGGATAATCAGTTATCCACGCCTTTGCTGCGCAGATAATCTTCGTAGTTGCCGGTAAAGTCGATAACCTTGTTCGGGGTAATCTCAATCACGCGGCTGGCCAGTGAGCTAACAAATTCACGGTCATGGGAAACAAAGATCAGGGTGCCTTCGTACATCTCCAGCGCCATATTCAGTGATTCAATAGATTCCATATCCAGGTGGTTAGTCGGCTCATCCATAATCAGGATATTCGGACGCTCCATCATCAGCTTACCGAACAGCATACGGCCTTTTTCACCACCGGACAGCACTTTCGCTGGCTTCTTGATATCATCCTGGCTGAACAGCAAACGACCAAGAATGCCGCGAACCACCTGCTCGTCATCGTTACCCTGCATCCACTGGCTCATCCAGTCGAACACATTCAAATCGTTATCGAAGTCAGAGGCGTGATCCTGCGCGTAATAGCCGATGCTGGCGTTTTCCGACCATTTCACTTCACCGCTATCCGGCAGCAGATCGCCGACCAGCGTTTTCAGTAACGTAGTTTTACCGATACCGTTGGCACCAATAATCGCCACCTTCTCTCCCACTTCCAGCAGCAGATTCAGGTTTTTAAACAGCGGACCGTTATCGAAACCTTTGGTCAGATTTTCAATTTGCAGCGCATTACGGAACAGTTTTTTATCCTGTTCAAAACGCATAAACGGGTTCTGACGGCTGGAGGCTTTCACTTCTTCCAGTTTGATTTTATCAATCTGCTTAGCACGTGAGGTCGCCTGACGAGATTTAGAGGCGTTGGCGCTGAAGCGGCTGACAAACGATTGTAGTTCGTTGATCTGCGCCTTTTTCTTGGCGTTATCCGACAACAGACGTTCACGCGACTGGGTCGCGGCAGTCATATATTCGTCGTAGTTGCCCGGATAAACGCGCAGCTCACCGTAATCCAGGTCAGCCATATGGGTACAGACCATGTTAAGGAAGTGACGGTCATGCGAAATAATGATCATGGTGCTGTTACGTTCGTTCAGCACCTGCTCCAGCCAACGGATCGTATCGATATCCAGGTTGTTGGTCGGTTCGTCGAGCAGCAGAATTTCCGGGTTAGAGAACAGCGCCTGTGCCAGCAGCACACGCAGTTTCCAGCCGGGTGCCACTTCGCTCATTGGACCGTAATGCTGCTCCAGCGGAATGCCCACGCCGAGTAACAGTTCTCCGGCACGCGCTTCTGCGGTGTAGCCGTCCATTTCGCCGTATTTCACTTCCAGATCGGCCACTTTATAACCGTCTTCTTCACTCATTTCCGGCAGTGCATAAATACGGTCGCGCTCTTCCTTCACTTCCCACAGTTCGTGATGGCCCATAATCACCGTGTCGAGCACGCTGAATTTTTCAAAAGCGAACTGATCCTGGCGCAGCTTACCGATGCGCTCATTGGGATCGAGGGAAACATTACCGCCGGACGGGACGAGGTCGCCGCCAAGGATTTTCATAAAGGTTGATTTGCCGCTGCCGTTAGCGCCAATCAGGCCGTAGCGGTTACCGCCGCCAAATTTGACAGAGATGTTTTCGAACAGCGGCTTACTGCCAAACTGCATGGTGACGTTGCTGGAAACTAGCACAGGGATTGCCTTACGGTTGAAGAAGTGGAATGTGATTCAACGCGCATTATGCCATAAAAAGCCGGGCGGCGAATACCGCCCGTTGTATAACAGCTAGGCCTTCTGTTTTATCGCTGTCGCTATGTGCCGGGTTTCCTTATCATCACTTAACCAGTCATGCAGATAGTGTTCAATCTGCTCCAGGCTGCGGTTACGGGTTTCCGGGATGCATTTCATCACAAAGATTGCCCCGGCGATGCCAATCAGGCCAAAGATAAAGAAGGCACCGGAAAGTCCCACCGCCGCCAGCAGTATCGGGAAGGCCAGCGAAATCATAAAGTTGGCGATCCACATGGCAAAGACTGCGCCGCCCATAAAGATCCCGCGCAGCCGTGTCGGGAAGATTTCCGACAGCAGCAGCCAGGTGACCGGCGACAGCGCACCTTGCTGGAAGCTCAGAAACATCAGCATACCCAGCAGCACCATATAACCGCGCAGCACATCCGGTTGACCATTGATGGTTTCCGGCATCAGGTAGCTGACCGCACCGATAAAGAACAGGCAGGCGGTACAGCCAAACTGGCCAATTTTCACCATGGTTCGGCGGCCAATCTTGCCCAGCAGCCAGATGCCAACAAAGGTCATTAAGACCGAAATCACCCCGTTGGCAATGGTGGCAACCAGCGCCGAGTCATTACTCATTCCCACCGCCGTCAGCATTGTCGGCGCGTAGTACATAATGGTATTCACCCCGGTCAGTTGCTGAATCACCGCGACACCAATCCCAATCAGAAACAGTTTAAATAACCACGGGGTTTTCAAATCACGCAGGCTCGGTTTGCCCAAATCGCGCGGTTCTTCCAGCGTTTCTTCAATCTCCGTCAGTTCCCACTCGACGTCCTCTTTAGCACGGGTGCGCTCCAGCACGCGCCTGGCATCGGCTAAACGCCCTTTCATTGCGTACCAGCGCGGGGTATCCGGCATAAACATCATGCCAAACCACAGCAGGACTGCCGGAATGGTGGCAACCGCCAGCATCCAGCGCCAGGTGTTCTCACCCCCCCACATATGATTGAAACCGGCATTAGAAATATACGCCAGCATCTGACCGGAAACGATCATCAGCTCCTGTAACGTCACCAGCTGGCCACGCTTGTTAGCCGGAGCAATCTCAGCGATATACACCGGGACGGTCGCCGCCGCGCCACCGACTGCCACGCCCAGTACCAGACGGAAGAAAATCATCCAGTTCACATCAGGAGCCAACGCAGAGCCGGTACCACCAATGGCGAAAATGATCGCGAGTATCAGAATAATTTTCTTCCGTCCGGCAGCGGCAGCAAAATGGCCGGAAGCCAGTGCGCCAAAGGCCGCACCAAACAACAGCGAACTGGTCACCAGACCGGTAGTAAACGGCGTCAGGTGCAGTTCGTCGCCCATAAACAGTAAGGCACCAGAAATCACGCCGGTATCATAACCAAACAGCAACCCACCTAAGGTTGCCACTGCTGCAATCACCTTAACAAACGGCTCGGTGCGCGTATTGCTGTTCGGCCCCGATGCCTTGCTCGGTGAGATATATTGCTCTTTTGCCATACTGAACCCGCTCCTGGTGATAAGGAAAAAACCTGAGAAATGTGAACAGATGCAACATTCACTCAGTCCGCGCTTCAATTTAGACTGATATTTTCATTTCATTTAACAATGAAAATTTAATTTTGTGGCGCAGGTCATACTGCACAGCTTACTTTGTGATACTAAGCACATTATTGCCGTTCCGGGGTTGTCTGTTCCCGTAAACACTGCTTCGCAACACAGCCTTTTATGTTTCATGTTTATTTTGATGTGAATTTTTTATTTCAAAAATAGCGTGACAGCAAACAACCTGAGGGAGACAGATCGAAAAAGGGAGGGATTCGGGCGGCAGGAGCGCCGCCCTGGGGATTTGTTGCGGCGTGATTCAGAGCTGGCGTCGGGTATCAGCCGTTTCCGCCGGGCCAAATACCTTATACGTCGGCAAAGACAGGTTCTGATACGGCTCCCAGCCGCCGCCCAGCGCTTTATACAGCGCGACTAAGTCCACACTGCTCTGCACCCGCGCCTGCTCCGCCTGCTGTTTCGCCTGCGATAACTGGCGTTGCGCATCCAGTACGTCGATAAACGTCGAAATCCCTTTGCGGTAGCTGTCATCCGCCAGATTAAAGGCGTTTTGTAGCGCGTCTACCGTTTCATCAAGTCCGGCGACCTGTTGTTGATCGGTGCGGTAACTGACCAGCGCATTTTCCACATCCTGCAAGGCCGTCAGCACCGCCTGACGGTAGCCCAGCGCTGCGCTGGCCTGCTGCGCGCGCGCCAGCTTAACGCTGGAGACCAGTCGTCCACCCTGGAAAATCGGGATCGATACCGACGGGCCAAAGCTGTAAAAATGGCTGCTCCAGTCATCGAGATAGTTGGCATGGGTATTACGCACGCCAAGCTCGCCGGTCAGCGACACGCTCGGGAACAGCTGCGCCACCGCGACGCCAATATTGGCGGTGGCCGCATGCAGACTGGCTTCCGCCTGGCGCACATCCGGCCGACGACGCGCCAGTTCGGCGGGCACACCCACCGGCACCGCCGCAGGCAGTTTGGGCATCGCTTTACTGGCATTCAGCTCGGCATCCAGCGCACCAGGTGGCTTACCGATTAATACCGCCAGGCCATTCTTCGCCTGCTGCGCTTGCGCCTGATATTGCGGCAGCTGGGCGCGTAACGAGCTGAGCTGCGCACGGGCATTTTCGACGTCCATCTGCGGTGCCAGTCCATTGCGCTGCTGGCTTTGCGTCAGCTCCAGCGTTTCGGTTGCCACCTCAATTTGCGTCTGTAGTGTCTGGCTGATGGCCTGCGCGCCGCGCAGCTGCATATAGACGCGCGCCACTTCGGCTTCAAGCGAGACCAGCGCATCGTTACGGCTCTCAATCGACTCCTGTTGCCGGGCACCCGACATCTCAACCTGACGCCGTACCTTGCCCCACATATCCAGCTCCCAGGCCGCATCGAAACTGCCCTGGTAGATATTAATCGGTCGGCTTAGCCCGTCGAGTGCGCTACGCACTTGCGGGTCGACCTCACCCAGCCGGTCATACACCCCGTTCGACTCCAGCTCGCCTTTCACTCCCAGTTGCTGCCGCGTCATGCCCGCTTTCGCATTAACCGAGGGAAACCAGCCGCCACGCGCTTGCGACAGCTGCTCACGTGCACCGGCGATGCGCAGCACCGACTGCTGTAGCGACAGGTTACCGGCGATAGCACGCTCCATCAGACTATCCAGCTGAGGGTCATTAAATGACGTCCACCAGCTGGGATTGGTCGACGCAGCCAGCGGCGAAGATACCTCGCCCGCGTCCATCCCGTGGTAACTGCCGCGGGTATCGTTTTTCGGTGCCTGGTAGTCAGGCCCGACAGAGCAAGCCGACAGTGCCAGCGTCAGCGTAAACGCCAGGCTGCTACGCGCCGGGAAACGCGCACGCGTTATAAAAGTCATATCAGTGTGCTCCTGCGCTGCCTTCGCTCTTAATTGGCGACAGCAGTAAACAAAATGGAATCATAATCAGCGCCACAATACCCAGCCCCATAAACACGTCGATGTAAGCCAGAATGCGCGACTGCGCCACCATCTCCTGATACAGCTGACCGGTGGCTAACGTCACCGGGTCGCCGACCGCGCTGGTAAAGTCGCGGATGGCCTGCGCCCAGTGCTCGACGGTCAGATTAAACGGCTCATTCAGCGGCGTCATATTGTGCGCCATGGTGGCACTGCGCACCTGTGAGCGATCGGTAATCGCTGCCGTCGACAGCGAAATACCGATGGATCCGGCGACGTTACGGAACATAGTAAACAGCGCCGCCGCGTCAGCATTCAGCCGCTGCGGAATCGAGATAAAGGCGATGGTGGTCAGAGGAACAAACAGGAAGCCCAGCCCGACGGACTGCGCGCTGCGCATCATCGCCAGCGTGGTGAAATCCACATTCGGCGTCAGCCGCATCGAGTAGAACATCGACAGGCATAACAGCGCGAAGCCGAAAGCAATAATCCAGCGCGTCTGCACCATCGGCATCAGCTTCAGCACCAGCGGAATGGTCATCACTACCAGAATCGCGCCGGGCGACAGCACCAGTCCCGACCAGGTGGCGGTGTAGCCTAAATCCTGCTGCGCCAGCTGCGGCAGAACCACCGAGCTTCCGTAGAGAATCAGTGCCATTCCCGCCATCAGCAGGCTGGAAACCGCAAAGTTACGGTCTTTCAGGCAGCGAATATCCACCACCGGTTTTTTTGCATATAACAGCCAGTAAATTGCGCCCACCAGGCCAATGGCCGTCAGCACCGCAAACAGCTGAATAAAGCCCGAGGAGAACCAGTCGTCATCTTCGCCGCGATCCAGCATCACCTGTAAACAGCCAAGGCCGAGAGTAATCAGGCTGATGCCGATATAATCGATACGCAGTTTGCTTTTCGCCCATTTGCGCTCCCACGGCGGATCTTCCAGCAGCTGATAGATGGCCAGCACCGTCAGAATGCCCACCGGAATATTGATTAAAAATACCCAGCGCCAGCTATAGTTATCGGTGATCCAGCCGCCCAGCGTCGGGCCAACAATCGGCGCGACAATAATCGCTATCGATGACAGGCCAAACGCCTTACCGCGATCTTCCGGCTTGAAGTAGTCGAGCAGTACCGACTGCTGCACCGGCTGTAAACCGCCGCCGAAAAATCCCTGCAAAATGCGGAACAGAATGATTTGCCACAGTTCAGTGGCTATCCCGCACAGGAACGAGCAGACGGTAAACATCACAATGCAGATCAGGAAGAACTGTTTGCGGCCAAACACCCGGCTGAGAAACGCCGAAAGCGGCAGTACGATGCCGTTGGCCACCAGATAAGAGGTGAGTACCCAGGTGGATTCGCTGTAGCTGGAAGAGAGTGAACCGGCCACGTGCGGCAGTGCCACGTTTACAATGGTGGTGTCGAGAATCTCCATAAACACCGCCAGCGTGACGGTCATCGCCACCAGCCATGGGTTACTGGTGGGTTTCCAGCTCTCGCTATGACTCATTCCAGCGTGACCTTCGGCTCAACAGACAGGCCGAGCGGCAGCGGTTTATTCGCATCGAGCCCTTTATCAATCACAATTTTCACCGGCACACGCTGCACAATCTTCACAAAGTTACCGGTGGCATTTTCCGCCGGGAAGGTGGAGAAGCGCGATCCGGAGCCCATCTGAATGCTGTCGACATGGCCTTCCAGCTTCATGTCCGGCCAGGCATCAATGCTGATTTCCACTTTATTGCCCGGACGCATACGCTCAAGCTGCGACTCTTTGTAGTTGGCGGTCACCCAGACGTCGGTGGAGACCAGCGAGAACATTGACGTTCCGGCCTGCACCAGGCTACCGAGCTGGACATTGCGCCTGGTGACAAAGCCATCGTAAGGCGCACGTACATCGGTATAAGAGAGATTAAGTTCAGCGGTATTCAGCTGTGCCTGTGCCTGCTCGACCTGCTGCTGACGCGCTTCAACATTGGTTTCCTGCTGACGAACTTGCAGTTGCACCTGCGAAGCTACTTCCACCTGCGCTTTAGCACTCTGTAACTGCGCCTGTGCAGAACGCAGCTGGGCGCTGGCGCTGTCAATATTGCGCTGCGAAGTGGCACGCGGATCAACACCACGCAAGCGACGATATTCCGCCTGCGCATTGAGTAAGTTGGCTTCCGCTTTCGCCTGGTCGGCTAACGCCTGATCGCGCTGCGCCGGATACTGCACCTTCGACAGCGACAGTTGCGCTTCTGCCTGATGGAGTTGGGCTTTTGCCAGGCCGAGTTGTGCTTTTGCCTGGTCACGTTGCGCAGTGGTATCGTTTGGATCGATTTGAACCAGCAAATCGCCTTTTTTCACCCGCTGGTTATCGTTCACCAGCAGTTTTACCACGTAACCCGCCGCTTTCGGCGCAATGGTCACCGCATTGCCTTCGATAAACGCATCATCGGTGGTTTCGATATTGCGATTGGCAATCCAGTACCACAGCGCCACAATCACCATCAGCACCACCACGATCACCAGAATGATGATCGGCTTTTTGCCGGGTCGCTTACGGGGCTGTTCCTCACTGGTTTGTGTATTGGTTGCGGATTGATCGGCGTCATCCTGCTGACGCGCATCATGTTCTGATGAAGGTTTCTCTGAAGTTGTCATAGTTCTCACAGTTTATCGCTGACCCAAACTGAGCCATTGAAGATCCAAACTGCTATTAACAATAGGAAGAAAACTGACAAATGCCAGGCTTTACTGACAATTCCAGATTAGCCCGAGGTCAGGCCGTATTAATCAGCAAAAACAATCCCCAAGCCAGCGCCATGCTCCATAACAGCATCGGGATCGAGAACAGATGAAAATGCCACCAGATACGCCGGTCTTTTGCCATGCGTAGCGCAATCAGATTCGCCAGCGAGCCGGGTAGCAAGCCAAAACCACCAATATTCACCGCCCAGGCAAGCAGCGTACTGGCCGGCAAGCTGTTCAGTAGCAGAATTGTCGCCGGAACATTACTGATAATTTGCGACAGACCAATCGCCAATAAGTAACGTCCACCATCACCTAACTGGCTTATATGCTGTAAGGGTTCCTGTAATACTGGCAAGCGGGTCAGGAAAAACACGTCAATAAACATCGCGATAAATACCGCCAGTAAACTCCAGTCAATCGACAATAATACCCGGCGGGCAATACAGAGAAACACCGCCAGTAACAGTAACAGCGCCCACTGCGCCAGTTGCAACTCCAGCGCCACGATAAACACCCCATACATCGCCACGGAGATCAACAGCAGTCGGCGCTGCCAGCCACTGGCCTCATCCACAGCATGACGCTGAATCTGTTTTTTGCTGAAACTGAACCAGGTTAACAGCCACAGGCTGGCGAGGGTCAAGGCAGCAAGCGGCAGCATTTGCAGGATAAACCCCGCAAAGCCGAGCTGGCCGTGACTCCATAACAGAATGTTTTGCGGATTACCGATTGGCGTCAGCAGCGAACCGGCGTTCACCGCCAGCGCTTCAAAGATAATCAGCCGCGAGACCGGCAGGCTGGAGAACTTGCGCAGCGTCAGAGTGAGCGGCACCAGTATAAACAGCGCGACATCGTTAGTCAGAAAGGTCGAGAGCAGCGCCGCGCCGGTAACCATAAACATCGCCAGCGTACGCTCGCGCTGAAAACGGTGGATCAGGCGGCGCCCCAATACCTCAAAGTAGCCGCTCAGTTCGATACCTTTGGTCAGCATCAGCAAACCGCACAGGGTAATAATGGTGTTCCAGTCTACCGCCGTGACCAGCTCTGCTGATTTAAACGGGGCGAAGCAGGCTAACACCACGCCAAGAACCACTAACAGATGAAGAAAGCGATCGTGCAGAAACGGCCTGAGCAGTGTTGCCATGGTGGCTCGCAGGTCAAAGGGGGCTGAAGTTAGCCACGATCCAGGTAAAATTGCTGGAAAATCGCCAGCGTTTCGTCACTGACGTGGTGCTCGATACCTTCTGCATCGCGGCGTGCAGTATCGGGGCTGATGCCCAGCGCCAGCAAAAAGGTTTCGACGATATGGTGGCGTTCGCGGCTCTCTTCCGCCAGCTTCTCGCCCTCAGGGGTCAGGAATACTCCACGATATGGCACCTGCTCCACCAGACCGGCGGTTGCCAGACGCTTCAGCATTTTTGCCACCGTTGGCTGAGAAACACCGAGACGTGCCGCCATATCCACCTGACGCGCTTCTCCAAACTCGCGGATCAGATCGGAAATTAACTCAACATAGTCATCAATCAGCTCGCGGCGATGCGCCTCGCGAACCTGACGAAATCCTTCGACATGCTCTTCGATATCTTTCAGTGGCCCATTAAGGCTGGCAACTGCGGGTTTGGCGCGACGACTCATTCAACTTCCTCTTCTTATTAACCTGCGCTTTTCACTACCTTGCAGGCCTGTTGGTGCCACATTGTAAACGAAGCTCAAAGAAGCACAAATTTTCCGGCAAATAGCACTGGCTATAGGATATAGCCTGTGCTATACCTGTTTATAAAGCAACCACTCATCATCTCACTGTGGAGGAAAAACAATGAATTCACCCTTCCTGCGGTTAATGATGCCTCTGCTGCCAGTCGGCACCGGGCAGGAGTCAGTGGTATGCAAGTAAGCAATAAGGTGATGCCATGCTGGGCGTCACAGGAGGTTACTACCATGAAAGCACCTTTATTACTGCGGTTATTTTGTCGATCGCCGTTTACCCTGCGCCTGATGCTGTTAGAGATGCTGACCGCGCCAAAGAAGCCTGACAATCAGGCTTCTTAAATCCTTTCGCCCGCTGCTGCATAAAATCTGTCACCCCCTTCACAGAAACTTTCTCTGCTACTGGTTGCCTTTGTTGAAAGCGAGGATTATCTTGCTATGCCTTTCGTGAGAGTGCTGGCAAAAACGGCGCGCCAACCCCGTCCCTGACCCCATTCAAAACGAGTCGTTGCAGGCCTGATTACGTCTTCAGATATCCGCTGAAGATGCGTTTACTGCGTCTTGATAAGATAAAAAATGAATTTAACTCTGATTAAAACCGCCGCGGTGACCGGTTCCCGCGAGCTGTTAAGCCCCTATGTTGGGCTGTATTTGCTGTTCTCGCTGTTAATTAATCTGGCGTTCGGCTATCCGCTGAGCCTGCTGTACACCTTTGCGTTTAGCGCGCTGCTACTGTTGCTGCACCACCGAGCCCCCCGCACGCTCAGAGTGTTGCTGGCTGTCACTACGCTGATTGCCGCCAGCTATTACCCGTTCGGCCAGACTTACGGCCCGCCCAACTTTAATACCCTGCTGGCGCTGCATTCGACCAATGTTGAGGAAGCCAGCGAAATCATGCAGATCTTTCCGCCGCTGGATTACGCTATCGCCTGCGTCATTCTGCTAATCGGTTTTATCGCACTACGCCGTAAGCCAGCAGTAAAACGTTCGTGGTCGCATGTCGACTCAGCCTGCCTGGCATTTGCCGCAGTGGCGTGGCTAACGCAGCCGGTGATGAATAAACTGGCGGGCTACCCTTTCAGTCTGAGCGATGCGGGCTATCCGGTGGCGCGCTTTGTTAAAGATGGCGTCGTCAGCAATATGTCGGTGAAGGATGAGGTTGATCGTATGAACCAGTTGTCGTCGTTGCAGGATAGCTGGACGGTGACCGGGGTTAAGCCATCACGTCAGGTGTATGTGATTGTGATTGGCGAAAGCGCGCGGCGCGACGCGCTCGGCGCTTTTGGCGGGCGCTGGAATAACACGCCGTTTGCCAGTCAGGCGAAAGGCCAGTTCTTTGTCAATTACACCTCGGCGGCTTCCTCAACCCAGAAATCGCTGGGGTTAACCCTGAATCGGGTGGTCGACGGTAAACCGCTGTATCAGGACAATATCATCACGCTGGCCAAACGCGCAGGCTTTGACACCTGGTGGTTCTCCAATCAGGGGCAAATTGGCAAATATGACACGTCGATTGCCAGCATTGCGCGCCGGGCCGACCACGTGCATTTCCTTAAGCAGGGGGACTTCGAGGCAGATAAATCCACCCACGATGAAGATTTGCTGAAGCTGACGCCGGAAGCGTTAAAACAGCCGGTCGATGCTCCCCGCCTGCTGATTTACCATATTATCGGTTCACATCCGAAAGCCTGCGATCGGACGCAGGGCAAGTTCGCCAGCTTTGTGCACTCCACTGAGACCTCGTGCTACCTGTACAGCATCACCCAAACCGACCACTTTTTGCATCAGTTGCAGCAGCAGTTACACAGTAGCGGGCTAAGTTACTCGATGCTTTACTTCTCCGATCACGGTATGGCGTTTAAAGAGAAAGGCAGCAAAAACGAGTATCTCGCCCATGATGATAAGTTTCAGCAAAACTTCCAGGTGCCGATGTTTATCACCTCGAGTCAGGATACAAAGCACCAGCTCATTAAGGCTGCGCGCTCGGCGAATGATTTCTTACAGCTGTTTTCGCAGTGGACGGGGATCAGCAGTAAACAGATTATTGCTCGCTACCGTTTTGTCTCAAAAGATGCTGCGCCACCGGTTTATGTCACTGACTTTGCGCTGAAGAAGGTCAATTACCCGCATCTTGGGCAGGACACGTTTGCCCGCTGACGCCATCGATCAACCGATTTTGCCCATAAAAAAAATCCGCCACCAGGGCGGATTTTTAACATCAAGCCAGAAAGTATCTGGCTGGATACGCAAACTTAGAAGCGGTAACCTGCACCAACAATCCAGGTGCCAACGTCTACACTGCGGATACGGCTCTGCTCGTAACCGACATCAACTGCAACGTTTTCGATTGGGTTAAACTGCAGACCCGCACCGTAGGAGAAACCGTAGTCGCTGCCGTCGCCTTTTTCGCGATCTGGACCGGTAGCGTTAACTTTACCGTAACCCACACCAACAACACCGTAGATGCTTGCCCAGTCATTCAGACGGTAAGCTGGACCCGCAGTCAGACCGTAGTACTGAGATTTAACGTAGAGAGAATCGACGTTATGATTTTTTTCAGTCCAGGTGAAAGAACCGATCCAACCCAGCGGATCGTTGCCGTTTTCGTAGCGATACTTCAAGTTGAAACCGTTGGCTTTGTTAGCTACACCCTGGAAGTCGCTCTGTGCGTAACCACCAGTAACAGTGCTTTCCGCCATAGCGGAGCCTGCGGATACAGCCAGTACACAAGCCAGTGCTGAAAGACATGCAATTTTTTTCATAACCACCTCAAATGTGAAAGTACTTATCTCCTGACAACACTTAAAATATAACAAAAATCAGTAAGAAACTCTGCCTGCATTTTGTTGTCTAACAGAATGTTTGGTGTAACAGAAAGTTAATGAATTTTTTCATGTCATTCTTTTTCCTGATATTTTCGGCAGTATAACCTGAGTAAATTCCGATTGTAAAAAAAGGTTCATTAAGAACATTCCTAATTAAACCTGACAAATCTTTACTCAAAAGTAGCCTTTGCCGGTTATTCCCACCACTTTTTTTACCTCATAACGCATTTTTTCTGCCCGCTCTCCATTACACTGCTCTGATTATTCTCTCTGACCCAATGGTTTTACAGGCAGGTTTGTAGCATGTCCTCTGCGCTTTCATCGGCGAAGTCGCCGGTATGGTTACCTATCTTAGTTTTAATTATTGCCATGACCTCTATTCAGGGCGGTGCTTCGCTGGCTAAAACGCTGTTTCCGCAGGTTGGCGCACCGGGCATTACCGCACTGCGACTGGGGCTCGGCACCCTTATCTTATGCATCGTGTTTAAACCCTGGCGACTACGCTTTAGCCATGAACAGCGCGTACCTCTGGTGATCTATGGGCTGGCGCTGGGGGGAATGAATTACCTGTTCTATTTATCGTTGCGCACTGTGCCGCTGGGTATTGCCGTCGCACTGGAATTTACCGGCCCGCTATTTCTCGCGCTGATTGGCTCGCGTCGGCTACTGGATTTTGTCTGGGTGTTACTGGCCATTCTCGGCTTAGGGTTTTTGCTGCCGCTCGGCCATGATATCTCCAGCGTGGATGCCGAGGGTGCCGCGCTGGCGGTCGGTGCCGGTGTCTGCTGGGCGTTATATATCTTGTCTGGTCAGAAGGCCGGCGCTGAACATGGGCCTGCAACGGTGGCGATGGGTTCGGTGATCGCTTCGGTAATTTTTGTGCCGCTTGGGCTGAGTTTTGCCGACAGCGGTATCTGGCAGCTGTCGCTGATACCGCTGGCGTTAGCCATTGCCGTGCTGTCGACCGCTCTGCCCTATTCACTGGAGATGATAGCGTTAACGCGTCTGCCCGCCCGCACCTTTGGCACTATGATGAGTCTTGAACCGGCGATGGCCGCCCTGTCTGGCATGCTGTTTCTGGGGGAAGTGCTGACGCTGGTGCAATGGCTGGCGCTGCTGGCAATCATTGCAGCTTCCGTTGGTGCGACGCTTACCTTGCGTCCGAAAAAAGTGCAGGTCGAGACGGTTGATATGCCGCGCCCCCAGAATTAGGAATATTCGTTGTTCAGCCTCATTATGGGGCTGAATAATCAGCACTTCTGTTCAGAGAATTATTTATTTTTAACCCACAGGTTAAATAATCGTTACAGTTACATTCTGTCATTCTTCTGCACTAAATAACCTAAACTCAGATCTCCCCCTGTTAAAAAGACATAAAACACAGCAAAATCATGGTGATAAAAAACATCGTTTAATAATAAACATTATCACTACCATTAGCATTTATATTTCTCCGTTGCCATTGAAGATTTATTACTCAACAGGTGACCGCTATCTGACTAATAGGCAGCAACTTTCCTGCAAGGTTAAAAACCGGTGCTATACTTATTCCCGTACTATTCAGGACAACCGACATTAAGAGGATATTAATGATGAGTACCGCTAAACTGGTTAAAACAAAATCTTCCGATCTGATTTACACCCGTAATGATGTGGCAGAGAATGACAAAAAAGCCACAATCGAGGTGCTCAATCGTCTGGTTACCGAGCTGATTGACCTGTCCCTGATTACCAAACAGGCGCACTGGAACATGCGTGGCGCTAACTTTATTGGCGTGCATGAGATGCTGGACGGATTCCGCACCGCCATTACCGATCACCAGGATACCATTGCAGAACGCGTCGTGCAGCTGGGCGGCGTAGCGCTGGGTACTACTCAGATTGTTAACGACAGAACACCACTGAAAAGCTATCCGCTGAATATTCACAGCGTGCAGGATCATCTGAAAGCGCTGGCTGACCGTTATGGCGTTGTCGCTAACGACCTGCGCAAAGCCATTGGTGAAGTGCCAGACGAAGATACCGCCGATATCTTTACCGCGGCATCACGTGACCTTGATAAATTCCTGTGGTTTATCGAATCCAATATTGAATAACGGATAAATCCGGCGGCGCACCTGTCGCCGGTCTGAACTGACCCGGAAAGCGGATGACCTCGTCATTCGCTTTTTTACATTGTGGAGAGAAAAAATGGCAAGCGGATGGGCATCTGATGATGCCGTTCAACAGCAAATTGATTCCACCATTGATGACGCGATCACCCGCGCCCGACAACACCTGCACGTGGGTGCCAGCGCCGAGTTTTGCCGGGAGTGCGACGAGCCGATTCCTGAAGCGCGGCGCATCGCCCTGCCAGGGGTGCAGTATTGTGTCAAATGCCAGCAGGCGCATGATGAAAAAAACAGCGCTTCGCTGTACAACCGACGCGGCAGTAAGGACAGTCAGCTGCGCTAAACTTCAATTATTGATGCAGAAGTATGAGCCCGATAACATATTTCTAACTATCCTGTTCATTAATCCCCCTATTTAATGCTCTGATTGCTACTGTGCTGTTGCACCGTAATGATCGACGCGCACCAGGATGGTGCCCCATTACGGTGCATAGCACGAAAAGCTAAAGAATTCCTGTCTGACTTGAGTTTTAAGCCACTGTTTTTCAATATAAATGAAATGATGGCATAGATTATGCTTATGGCAGCAGGCATCAAAAAGCGGGGCCTCCCCGATTCAATGATAAGGATAAAATGATGAAGTCGATTTTTAAGGTTTCCGTTGCCGCACTGGCGCTGGCATTTGCAGTTTCTTCCACAGCGGCAGACAAGAAACTGATTGTCGCCACAGATACCGCTTTCGTACCGTTTGAATTCAAACAGGGCGATAAATATGTCGGTTTTGACATCGATTTGTGGGATGCCATCGCAAAACAGCTGAATATCGAATATACCCTGAAGCCAATGGACTTCAGCGGCATCATTCCTGCTCTGCAAACACGCAACATCGACCTGGCACTGGCGGGTATCACCATCACTGATGAGCGCAAAAAAGCGATTGAGTTCTCTGACGGTTACTATAAAAGCGGCCTGCTGGTGATGGTCAAAGAGGACAACAATGAGGTCAAAGGCATTGATGATCTGAACGGTAAAGTGGTGGCGGTGAAGAGCGGCACCGGTTCAGTGGATTATGCGAAACAGAACATCAAAACCAAATCCCTGCGTCAGTTCCCGAATATCGACAACGCCTATATGGAACTGGGCACCAACCGTGCGGATGCAGTACTGCACGATACGCCAAACATTCTCTATTTCATCAATACCGCCGGCAAAGGTAAGTTTAAAGCGGTAGGTGAGTCGATTGAAGCACAGCAGTACGGTATTGCCTTCCCGAAAGGCAGCGACGACCTGCGTGAAAAAGTGAACGGCGCACTGAAAACGCTGCGTGATAACGGCACTTACAACACTATCTATAAAAAATGGTTCGGCAGCGAACCTAAATAAACTCTCAGGTTAGCGCCCGGTATCTTAACGTGCGGCGATAACGCCGCACGTTAAGATGCATGCAAGCTATTAATCTGCACGGTATTTATGCCGCTATTAAGGTTTGCAGCGCCACTTACGTCAGTGACGGCATTGCGTCTCTGCGTTTTTCCATATCAACAAAAAATTGTTTTAGTTCGGGAGAAAGCATCATGCAGTTCGACTGGAGCGCCATCTGGCCTGCTCTTCCTATCCTGCTTGAAGGTGCCAAAATGACCTTGTGGATTTCGGTCCTCGGTCTGGTTGGCGGCCTGATTATCGGCCTGATAGCCGGATTTGCCCGCGCCTATGGCGGCTGGCTGTCACGTAATATCGCGCTGGTATTTATTGAGTTGATTCGCGGTACGCCAATTGTGGTGCAGGTAATGTTTATTTACTTCGCGCTGCCAATGGCATTTACCGATTTGCGTATCGATCCCTTTACCGCTGCGGTGGTCACCATCATCATCAACTCCGGTGCCTATATCGCCGAGATCACCCGTGGTGCGGTGCTGTCAATTCATAATGGCTTCCGTGAAGCCGGGCTGGCACTTGGGCTGTCGCGTCGAGAAACGCTGCGCTATGTCATTATGCCGCTGGCGCTGCGTCGTATGCTGCCGCCGTTGGGCAACCAGTGGATTGTCAGCATCAAAGATACCTCGCTGTTTATCGTGATTGGTGTCGCTGAACTGACGCGTCAGGGACAGGAAATTATTGCGGGTAACTTCCGTGCGCTGGAGATCTGGAGTGCGGTTGCGGTTATCTATCTGTTTATTACGCTGGTGCTCAGTTTCGTGCTGCGTCGCGTTGAAAAAAGGATGAAAATCCTGTGATTGAATTTAAAAACGTCTCCAAACATTTTGGTCAGACTCAGGTGCTGCACAATATCGATCTGAAGATCAATCAGGGTGAAGTGGTGGTGATTATCGGGCCAAGCGGCTCCGGTAAATCGACTCTGCTGCGCTGCATTAACAAGCTGGAAGAGATCACCAGCGGTGAGTTGATTGTTGATGGTCTGAGGGTCAACGACCCGAAAGTTGACGAGCGCCTGATCCGTCAGGAAGCCGGCATGGTGTTCCAGCAGTTCCATCTGTTCCCGCAGATGTCCGCGCTGGATAATGTGGCTTTCGGGCCGATTCGCGTTCGTGGCGCAAAGAAAGAGGCGGCAAAAAAGCTGGCGAAAGAACTGCTGGCGAAAGTGGGTCTTGCCGAGCGTGCGCATCACTTCCCTTCCGAACTGTCCGGCGGTCAGCAGCAGCGCGTGGCCATCGCCCGCGCACTGGCGGTGAAGCCGAAGATGATGCTGTTTGATGAACCGACTTCTGCGCTCGATCCCGAGCTGCGTCACGAAGTACTGAAAGTGATGCAGGATCTGGCAGAAGAAGGCATGACCATGGTGATCGTTACCCATGAGGTCGGTTTCGCCCAGAAAGTGGCATCACGTCTAATCTTTATCGATAAAGGCCGCATTGCGGAAGATGGTGACCCGGATACGCTGATCACCAACCCGCCAAGCGCCCGCCTGCGCGAGTTCTTACAGCACGTTTCCTGATGTTCCGGGCGGCAGCAATGCCGCCCTTTTTCTGCCTGAGCTAACGCCCAAAACCTTCGCCTTTACCTTTCGCTACCCTCAGCTCCGCTATACTTGTTGGTCGACGCTGTTTTTGCGCCGCTACAGGAGAATACGATGTTGGCTGTGGTTCAATCGCGACACACTCTCTGCCGTTGGTTACTGATTTCTATGCTGCTATGCGGTTTTTCTGGTGCGGCGCTGGCGGTCAGTCTGCCTGCCGCAGCGGTTGCCGCGCAGCAAACGCAGCAATCGCCCTCCACTTCGCAAGATGCGGCGGAACAACCCAGCATTGAAGACAAAAAAGCCGCTTACGCTGCGCTTGCCAATATTTTGCAAAACGATCAGACCCGTCAGGAGTTGATTGATCAGCTGCGCAGTGCCGCCGCCACGCCAGCGGAAAGCAGTGAGCCGGTACTGACGCCGCCCGATGCCGAACAGGAAGATAAAACCGTGCTGCAAGGGTTGACCGACATCAGCCGACACTATGGCGGCGCATTCGCCACCCAGTTTGCCGAACTGCACCACAATATCGTCTCTGCACCGCATAAGACCTTTAATCAGCACACCTTTTTTAACGCTGTCAGTCACTTTCTGATGCTGGCGGCGGCACTGTTTGCCTTCTACTGGCTGATTTGCTGGCTGGCGCGGCCGCTGTATCGCCGCATGGGGAAATGGGGACGCACCAAAAACCGCGATCGCTCCAGCTGGTTACATCTGCCGGCAATGATTATTGCCGCGTTTGCGATTGATTTGGCGCTACTGGCGCTGGCACTGTTTACCGGCCAGGTAATGAGTGACTATCTGAATGACGGCAACCGCACTATTGCCCGTCAGCAGGGGCTGTTTCTGAATGCTTTTGCGCTCATCGAGTTCTTTAAAGCGATTTTACGCCTGATCTTCTGCCCACGGATTCCGGATCTGCGCCCGTTCCGTATTGCCGATAATCGTGCTCACTACTGGAACACCCGTCTCAGCTGGTTAAGCGGGTTGATTGGTTATGGCTTATTGGTGATTGTGCCGATTGTCAGTAACCAGATAAATGTGCAGATTGGCGCGCTGGTTAATGTGGTGGTGATGAGCCTGATCACAATCTGGGCGCAGTATTTGATTTTCCATAATCGCCGCAATATTCAGCATGAACTGGCGGCGCTGGCCGATCGTTCAATGCGCTTTTTTGCCCTGTTTATCCGCGCCTTCTCACTGGTCTGGCACTGGCTGGCGAGCGCCTATTTTATCGTGCTGTTTTTCCTCTCCATATTTAATCCGGGAGACAGCCTGAAGTTTATGATGTCAGCGACGGTGCGCAGCCTGGCGATTATCGGTATCGGCGCACTGATTTCCGGCATTCTGTCGCGCTGGATTGCCAAAACTATCACGTTGTCGCCCGAGCTAAGACGTGAGTATCCGGAACTGCAAAAGCGCGTTAATGCCTGGCTGTCGGCATTGCTGAAGCTGGCGCGGATTTTGACCGTCTTTGCCGTCGGGTTACTGCTGCTCAACGCGTGGAATCTGTTCGACCTGTGGCACTGGCTGACGGTGGGTGCCGGAGAGAAAACGGTGGATATTATGATCCGCGTGCTGGTAATCCTGCTGTTCTCGGCGGTAGGCTGGACGCTGTTAGCCAGCCTGATTGAGAGCCGTCTGGCCTCCGACTCACACGGTCGCCCGATGCCCGGTGCGCGCACCCGCACGCTGTTGACGCTGTTTCGTAATGCGCTGGCGGTGGTGATCAGCACCATCACCATTATGATTTTGCTGTCGGAAATTGGCGTAAATATCGCGCCACTGCTGGCCGGTGCCGGTGCGCTCGGTCTGGCGGTCTCCTTTGGCTCGCAAACGCTGGTCAAAGATATTATCACCGGCATCTTTATTCAGTTCGAAAACGGCATGAATACCGGCGATCTGGTGACGATCGGGCCAATTACCGGCAGCGTCGAGCGCATGTCGATTCGTTCGGTCGGCGTACGCCAGGATACCGGCGCGTACCATATTATTCCGTGGTCATCGATCACCACTTTCGCCAACTTTGTGCGCGGTATTGGCTCGTTTGTTGCCAATTATGATGTTGATCGCAACGAAGAGAGCGAGAAAGTGAATGCCACCCTGCAACAGGCGGTGAAAGAGCTGATGGAAAATAAAGAGATTCGCAGCATGGTCATTGGCGAACCGGCGTTTGCCGGGCTGGTCGGACTGACTAATCAGTCGTTTACCGTGCGCGTGTCCTTTACCACTCAGCCGCTAAAGCAGTGGACGGTGCGCTTCGCGCTGGATGATATGGTGAAAAAGCATTTCGATGCGGCCGGGATTAATCCCCCGCGCCAGACGGTGCAGGTACTGCAAACCGGGAATGATGTGCAGGGAGCGGCAGGCGCTCAGGCGTTAGCCGCTCCCGAGTAGCACATTACTTGCTTAACATCCGGCTACGGGCCGGTTTATCGAAAAAGCTCCAGGCGATAAACCGGCTCTGTTTCTGCCCTTGGGCCATATCGATAATCCTGACCTGCACTGCCTCAACCTCTTCCAGCGCCCGGCGTAAATCCGGTAAATTTTCTTTGCGCGACACCAGTGAGGTAAACCACACGCACTGACGAGAAAAATCCACGCTTTCATTAATCATGCGAGTAATAAAGGCTTTTTCGCCGCCTTCACACCACAGCTCATCCTGCTGACCGCCAAAGTTAAGCGGCGCATTGCGATCCAGACCCAGATTGCGCAATTTGCGCTGGCTGCCCTGGCGCGCATCGCTGGCTGAAGCATGGAACGGTGGATTACACAGGGTGGCGTGAAAAATCTCGTTTTTATGAATGATGCCACGGAAGATAGCATCGGTATCTTTCTGACGACGCAGGCGGATACCGCGGTTCAGCCCCGGATTAGCATCGATAATCGCATTGGCGGCTTTCATCGCCTGCTCGTTAACTTCAGTTCCGGTAAAACGCCAGTCGTATTCACGATGGCCAATTAACGGATAAATGCAGTTGGCACCGCAACCGATATCCAGCACATTGATATTACGCGGCACCACTTGCTGATGGTCTTCCGCCAGCAGATCGGCGAGGTGATGCAGATAATCGGCGCGACCCGGCACCGGCGGACAGAGAAAACCGTCAGGAATATTCCAGTGCTCAATCTGATAAAAGTGATGCAGCAGCGCCTGGTTCAGCACTTTCACCGCCTGTGGATCGGCAAAATCAACCGACTCATCGCCATACTGATTGATCTGAACCAGCGGCGTCAGCGCCGGGTGGCACTGTTTCAGTGCAGCAAAGTCGTAGCGTCCACGGTGACGGTTACGCGGGTGAAGAACATTTTTCTCAGCAGGCTTTTTCATCGGCATCTCTCATAGGTTACCCAGGGTCACAGCCGTTGCAGCCACGTCAGATACCCGGGGTATAGTGGGCGCGTAAGATACTCGCTTTGCAAAAAACCGTAAACCATTGCCGTCGTTTTTTTCTGCGCCAGACGCGTTAAGATAAGAGAAATAACTTAACAACAGGTAAAGCGATGTCTCGTCAACGACACTCTTATCAACCCCGCCTTGGTCACGGACTGCCGCATGACCCGCTGAATGCCATTATCGGCCCGCGTCCCATCGGCTGGATCAGTTCGGTGAATGCTGCCGGTCAGCGCAATCTGGCTCCCTACAGTTTCTTTAACTGTTTTAACTATCATCCACCCATTATTGGCTTTGCCAGCAGCGGCTGGAAAGACAGCGTAAAGAACATTACTGAAACCGGCGAATTTGTCTGGAATCTGGCGACGCGTCCCCTGGCGGTGGCAATGAACGAAAGCTCCGCCTCACTGCCCCATGGTGAAGATGAGTTTGCTTTTTCCGGCCTGACGCCGCTGGCGGCGACACAGGTCAACGCCAGCATGGTGGCCGAAAGCCCGGTCAACTTTGAGTGCAAGCTGACACAGTGCATTCAGTTGCAGGCGGCGACGGTGAAAAACTGCCGAGCTGGCTGGTATTAGGCGAAGTGGTGGCGATCCATATCGATAACGATCTGCTGGATAACGGCATCTATCAGACCGCCAGAGCGCAACCGATTCTGCGCGCGGGTGGCCCATCGGCTTATTACGCCATCAGCGAAGAACAGCGCTTTGATCTGGTACGGCCGGACGCACGTCCGCGCTAACGCGCGGCAGCCGCTCCCTGCGCCAGCAGCGTGTTAATCAACTGCTGCAACAACGGCTGTAACTCTGCCGCCCTCGCGCCCTGCCAGCCGAATGGCGGCTGTTCATCCATATAATTGCACTGCGCCAGTTCCAGCTGCACCGCATACTGCTGCTGTTCGGGTTTGCCGTATGCACGGGTGATATAGCCGCCCTTAAAACGCCCGTTCACTATCCAGCTGAAGCGGGTCTGTGCCTCACAACAAGCGATCAGCGCCGCGTCAATCGCCGGGCTGCTGCTCAGACCGTTATTGGTGCCAAGATTCAAATCCGGCAGCCGCCCGTCAAACAGTCGCGGGATTACCGACGCTATCGAGTGAGCATCAAATAACAGCGCATAACCATACTGCTGCTTAAGCCGCGCCAGCTCATGCTGTAGTTTCTGGTGATATGGCGTCCAGAGGGTTGCCAGATAGTGCTGACGCTGTTCGGTTCCCGGTGTCATACCTGACTTAAAGGTGGGTGTGCCGTCAAACAGCGTTTCGGGAAACAGCCCGGTGGTCGCGCTGGCATACAGCGGCTGATCGTCAGCCGGACGATTAAGATCGATCACAAAGCGCGAATAATTACCGATCAGAACGCTGGCACCCAGCGACTGCACAAAATCATATAACTGCGCGAGGTGCCAGTCGGTATCCGGCAGGCCGCTGGCGGCGTCGCTCAGACCCGCTTTAACTTCCGGCGTCAGTGCGGTACCGGCGTGGGGAATACTGACCAGCAGCGGCAGCGTACCGGCTGAGAACTGAAAGGGTTTCATTGCGCTTCTCCTCGCCAGATAACCTGACAAGGTAGCTGACCACCCAGCCAGTAAACCAGTTCCGCCGGGCGCGTCAGCGGCCAGTGGACGAAACTGGCAACTTTACCGCACTCCAGTGAGCCGTGGGTTTTCTCCAGTCCCAGTGCTCTGGCACCATTCACCGTCACCCCGGCCAGCGCCTCTTCCGGCGTTAAACGGAACAGGGTGCAAGCCATATTCAACATCAGACGCAGCGACAGCGCCGGTGAGGTGCCGGGATTGGCATCGCTGGCCAGCGCCATCGGCACCTTGTACTGGCGGAATAATTCCACCGGTGGCAGCTGGGTTTCACGTAACAGATAAAACGCGCCGGGCAGCAAAACCGCCACCGTGCCATGCTGCGCCATCGCCTGCACATCGCTTTCGCTGGCGTATTCCAGATGATCGGCGGAGAGCGCATTAAAACGCGCCGCCAGCGCGCTGCCGCCGAGTGCAGAGAGCTGCCCGGCGTGCAGTTTAACCGGCAGACCAAGCTGCTGCGCACGGGCAAACACCCGACTGACCTGCGCCGGAGAAAAAGCCAGATGTTCACAAAACGCATCTACCGCATCAGCCAGCTGTTCGGCTTTAATTGTCGGCAGCAGGCGCTGGCAGATAACGTCAATCCAGCCATCCGGATGATGGTTAAATTCCGGCGGTACAGCATGCGCCGCCAGACAGGTCGCCAGCACATCCGCCGGAAGCTGCTGTGCCAGCTGACGAATCGCCTGCAACATGCGAATTTCGCTGGCTTCATCCAGCCCGTAACCGGATTTTATCTCCAGCGTCGTCACCCCTTCAGCCAGCAGACGCTCAATGCGCCAGCGCGCGCTGCTGACCAGCTGCTCAACCGTCGCTTCGCGTGTGGCGCGTACCGTTGCCAGAATGCCACCGCCCTGCGCGGCAATCTCCGCATAACTGACGCCATTTAACCGCTGCTCAAACTCCTGGCTGCGGTCACCGCCAAACACCAGATGGGTATGGCAGTCGATCAGGCCGGGCGTAATAATGCCGCCGGCAAAATCGGTGCGCCGCCTGGCGACGATATTCTCTGACTCCGCACGCGTACCGATCCAGACAATCACCCCCTCCCGCACCGCAATCGCACCATCGGCAATAATGTTGTACTGGCCGTCGCGCATGGTCACGACATCGGCTCCGTACCACACACTGTCACAGCGTAATTCGTCTGCCATTTGCTCTCCCGCTACGCCCGATCCATTTACAGAAACTGTTAAAGTATGTATATGTATATACAACCACAAAGCCTGAGGATCAACCATGTCGAGTTATTTTGCGACGCGTGCACTACTTACGTCAGGGTGGCAGCATGCGGTACGCATCGAGGTGGATAAGCAAGGGGTTATCACCGGTATCACGCCAGACAGCCACGCTGAACAGGCTGTCCATTTGCCCGGCGCGGTGATCCCGGCGATGACCAATCTGCATTCACACGCCTTTCAGCGCGCCATGGCCGGACTGGCAGAGGTGGCGGGCGATCCGCAGGATAGTTTCTGGACCTGGCGTGAATTGATGTACCGCCTGGTGCAGCAGCTGTCGCCGTCACAGGTCGGTGATATTGCGCGTTATCTCTACATCGATATGCTGAAAGGCGGCTATAGCCAGGTGGCTGAATTTCACTATCTGCACCATGACCTCAACGGGCAGCCCTGGGCGCAGGATGAGATGTTACTCCAGCTGATTGCCGCCGCAGAACAGGTGGGTATCGGCCAGACGCTGCTGCCGGTACTGTACAGCCACAGCGGATTTGGCGCCCTGCCGCCACAACCAGCACAGAAACGTTTTATTCAGCAAACCGACAGTTATCTGCGCCAGCAGGATAATTTGCGCCGTCTGCTGCGCAATAAGCCGCTGCACAATCAGGGGCTATGCTTCCATTCGCTGCGCGCGGTGACGCAGCTGCAAATGGAACAGGTGCTGGCGGCCTGTCCGCCTGAACTGCCAGTACATATTCATATTGCCGAGCAGGAAAAAGAGGTCAACGATTCGCTGGCATGGAGCGGCGAACGCCCGGTTAACTGGCTGCTGGATCGTTTTGACGTTGACCCGCGCTGGTGCCTGATACATGCCACACACCTGGAGCCACAGGAAATTTCGCGCCTCGCGGCCAGCGGTGCGGTCGCCGGACTCTGCCCGACCACCGAAGCCAATCTCGGCGACGGAATTTTTCCTGCCACCGATTATATCGCCCACGGTGGACGCTGGGGCATCGGCTCGGACAGTCATGTCTCGCTGAATGCGTCAGAAGAACTGCGCTGGCTGGAGTATGGTCAGCGGCTACGCGACCGTCGGCGTAACCGCATCGTCAACCCTCAGCAAAGCTCAGTCGGCGATCTGCTGTGGCAGCAGGCCGCAGCCGGTGGCGCGCAAGCCTGCGGCGTTGCCATCGGTTCGCTGGCAGTCGGCCAGCGCGCAGACTGGCTGGTGCTGGAAGCGGATGCGTGGTTAGCCAGCTGCCCTGATTCTGCCCTGCTGAATCGCTGGCTGTTTGCCGGTGATCGCTCGCAGATTCGTGATGTCTGGGTTGCGGGAAAACAGGTGATTTGTGCGGGTCAGCATGCATTGCAGGCCGAGGCGGATGCCCGCTTTACCTCGGTGATCAAGGCGTTACACTAACGGCGTTGCCAGAGGGTCAATCATGCATTTCTACCGAACCGACGATTTGCCGCTCAGCAAATGGCGCAATGGCGGCGGCGAAACCCGTGAAGTCATCAGCTTTCCGCCGGACAGCAGCCAGTTTGGCTGGCGCGCCAGCATTGCCACCCTCGCCGCCAGCGGTGATTTTTCCCGCTTTCCCGGCGTTGATCGGGTGATTACGCTGATTGAGGGTGACGGCGTGGAATTGCATTCACCACCGTCACCCATGCAGCTGCTGAAACTGAATCAGCCCGTCTGTTTTACTGGCGAACAGCCGATGGTTGCCCGACTGCGCGGCGGAAAGAGTCTCGACTTTAATATTATGACCCGGCGCGATCGCTACCGCGCCACGGTGGTGGTAAGCGGCGAGGCGCAGCAATGTGATTGTGGTGTTTGTTGGGTGGTTGCCGGTCAGTGGCGCGTCGGTGAAAAAACCTTAGCACGTGGCGAAGGGGCCTGGTGGAGCGCTGACGGTGAGCTGATTGCGCCACTGACCGCCGATGCGCTGCTGTTATTTGCCGAAATTAGCCAGAGCGGAAAATCATCCGCCCGGTCCTTCAGCCGTGCCCTTTAAAGCGGCCAAGCAACTTATAGCGTGAACCGGGATACAGCAACCTGGCATAAGTTACGATTTTTCCCTCGCTCCATGTCTGGCGGCGAATCAGCAAACAAGGCTCATGCTCGTCCAGCGACAGATACTGGCGCTGACGCGTGTCGGCCAGCACCGCCTCGACAATATGCTCGCCGGCGGTCAGCGGCGCGACCCGCATCAGATAGGTGTAAGGCGTCTGGCTGTCATAGTCCTGGCGCAGATAATCCGGTGCCATCTGCGGGTTAACCAGACGATCTTCCAGCTGCACCGGCAACTCATTTTCGTAGTGCACCATCAGTGAATGGAAAATCGACTGGCCGGTTGAGAGTCCCAGTACCGCAGCCTGTTCCGGATCGGCTTTTATTTCCTTCAGCTGCAAAATTTTACAGCGATGCTGATGGCCACGCTGCGCAATTTCTTCTGCAATATTATGCACTTCCAGCATCGCCGTATAGCCCTTGGCTTCGGCAACAAACGTCCCCACGCCCTGCATGCGAATCAGATAACCTTCACTGGTCAATTCGCGCAGCGCCCGGTTAATCGTCATCCGGCTGACGCCCAGCTCACTGACCAGTTCACTTTCGGATGGCACACGCTGCCTGGCTTTCCACACCCCTTCCGCAATCTGGCTGACAATCGCCTGTTTTACCCGCTGATAGATAGGCGCAGGCTGATCGCTCATGGCGGCTGCGAGTTGCGAAATGGCAGTCTGACCAACCATAGAAAATTCCTTAATAAATGTCGTCAATGAAGTCTACTGACTGAGTGCATCAATGTATATACATCTGCGGCGCGCTTGCCCCGGTACTGTTTTGTGATCGAGCTGGCACTGCAATCCTTAGTTGTATAGACAAGACTATACAGTTATGTTTCACTCAGGGTATCATCCGACCTGTCTGGTTCGGGTCTTCTTATTACTGAACTTGTCTATACAGGAGTATACCATGCTGCTCAGTCCCGATGAATGTCGTCTGCTCCCCGGTGAAGTGGATTTGCCGATGCTGAAAGCCATTTACCAGGGTGGCGTCACGCTTCGGCTGGCTGACAGCGCGCGCGATACGGTGCTGCAAGCACGTGAAACGGTGACTGCCATCGTGGAATCCGGCAAGGTGACTTACGGCATTAACACCGGTTTTGGCAAACTGGCGCAGACCTCCATTCCGCCGACACGTCTGGCTGAACTCCAACGTAATCTGGTGCTGTCGCACAGCGTCGGACTGGGGGAGTTGCTGCCTGATGAGGTGGTGCGCCTGGTGATGGCGACGAAAATTATCAGCCTGGCGCGCGGCCATTCCGGGGTGCGTATCGAACTGATCGATATGCTGATTACCCTGTTTAATGCTGGCGTGATGCCCTGCATCCCGGAAAAAGGCTCGGTGGGCGCTTCCGGCGATCTGGCTCCGCTGGCGCATCTGTCGCTGATGCTGCTGGGTGAAGGTGAGGTCCGCGTCGCCGGTAAACGACTCGACGCGCCTGTCGCACTGCAACAGCTCGGACTGGAGCCGGTGGTGCTCGGGCCAAAAGAGGGGCTGGCGCTGCTTAACGGTACGCAAGTATCCACTGCACTGGCGTTACGCGGCCTGTTTGAAGCGGAGAAGGTTTTCGCTGCCGGGCTGGTCGCCGGGGCGCTGTCGCTGGAGGCGATCAAAGGCTCGATAAAACCGTTTGATGCACGCATTCATCAGGCACGCGGCCAGCCGGGACAAATCGCCGTCGCCGCCGCCGTGACTCAGCTGCTGGCAGGCAGTGACATTCTCACTTCACATGCTGCCTGTGGGCGGGTGCAGGATCCTTACTCCATTCGCTGCGTGCCACAAGTTATGGGAGCCTGCCTTGATAACCTGAACCATGCGGCGCGGGTGTTGCAGATTGAGGCGAATGCGGCTTCCGATAACCCGTTGGTGTTCCCGGAAAGCGGCGAGGTGATTTCCGGCGGCAACTTCCACGCCGAGCCGGTGGCTTTTGCTGCCGATATTATTGCGCTGGCGGTGGCTGAAATTGGCGCTATCTCCGAACGCCGAATGGCACTGATGCTGGACAGCGGCCTCTCCGGCCTGCCGCCGTTCCTGGTGAATGACGGCGGCGTAAATTCCGGTTTTATGATTGCCCAGGTCACCGCCGCAGCGCTGGCCTCTGAAAACAAATCCCTGGCTCATCCGGGCAGTGTCGACAGCCTGCCGACGTCCGCCAATCAGGAGGATCATGTCTCAATGGCAACCTACGCTGCGCGCCGCCTCGGTGCCATGTGCTTTAACACCGCAGCGGTGGTCGGTATTGAGGCGATGGCCGCCGCGCAGGGCATCGATTTCCATCGGCCGTTACAAAGCTCGGCACTGCTGGAACAGCAGCTGGCGCGGTTGCGTGAACGCGTGGCTTTCCTGGAAAAAGACCGCCTGATGGCACCCGATATTGAACAGATGCGCCTGTGGGCCAGTGGTGAAAACTGGCCAGAAGTGATCGCCGCCCTGCTGCCAGGCTACGCAGGAAAAGGAGCCCGTGATGAGTGAATCCCTGAGCCACGCCGTTGCCCGTGAAATCCGCGCGCCACACGGCAGCGAGTTACATTGTGCCAATTGGCTGATCGAAGCCGCGTACCGCATGATCCAGAACAATCTCGATCCTGATGTGGCCGAACGCCCGGAAGATCTGGTGGTGTATGGCGGCATCGGTAAAGCTGCGCGTAACTGGGAATGCTTTGAGCAGATTCTGCGTTCGCTGCGCGCATTGCAGCCGGAAGAGACACTGCTGGTGCAGTCGGGGAAACCGGTTGGCGTATTCCGTACCCATGCCGATGCGCCGCGTGTGTTAATTGCCAACGCCAATCTGGTGCCGCACTGGGCCAACTGGGATCATTTTCATCAGCTGGATAAAGCCGGACTGATGATGTATGGCCAGATGACCGCCGGTTCCTGGATCTATATCGGTGCGCAGGGCATTGTACAGGGCACCTTTGAAACCTTCGCCGAAGCGGGACGTCAGCACTACAACAGTGACCTGAGCGGCAAGTGGATTCTTACCGCCGGGTTGGGCGGTATGGGTGGCGCTCAGCCGCTGGCCGGTGTGCTGGCGGGCGCTTCGGTACTGGCGGTGGAGTGTCAGGAGTCACGCATCGACTTTCGTCTGCGTACCCGCTATCTCGATTACAAGGCTTACAGCATCGATGAGGCACTGAAAATCATCGCCGATGCAAACCAGCAAAAACAGCCGATCTCCGTGGGCCTGTTAGGCAATGCGGCAGAAATCCTGCCGGAACTGGTTAAACGCGCCAGCGCGGGCGGCCTCAGGCCGGATATCGTCACCGACCAGACCTCCGCGCACGATCCGCTGAATGGTTATCTGCCGGCTGGCTGGAGTGTGGATCAGTGGGCTGAAAAACGCATCAGCGACCCAAAAGCGGTGGAGAAAGCCGCGCGCGCCTCCATGGCCATTCATGTGCGGGCGATGCTTGATTTTCATCATATGGGTATCCCGACCGTGGATTACGGCAACAATATTCGCCAGGTAGCGCTGGATGAAGGGGTAGAAAATGCCTTTGATTTTCCGGGCTTTGTGCCGGCCTATATCCGTCCGCTGTTCTGTGAAGGCAAAGGCCCGTTCCGCTGGGTGGCGCTTTCCGGTGATCCCGAAGATATTTTCAAGACCGACGCGAAGCTGAAGCAGTTATTTCCACAGCACGCTAACCTGCATCGCTGGCTGGATATGGCGCAGGCGCGTATCGCCTTCCAGGGCTTGCCGGCGCGTATCTGCTGGCTGGGCCTTGGCGAACGCCATCTGGCGGCACTGGCATTCAATGAAATGGTGCGCAATGGCGAGCTTAAAGCACCGGTGGTGATTGGTCGTGACCACCTGGATTGCGGATCCGTCGCCTCACCCAACCGCGAGACAGAAGCGATGAAAGATGGATCTGACGCGGTTTCCGACTGGCCATTGCTGAATGCCCTGCTTAATACCGCGGGTGGCGCAACCTGGGTGAGTCTGCATCACGGTGGCGGCGTCGGAATGGGCTTCTCCCAGCATGCGGGCGTGGTGATTGTGTGTGACGGCAGCAAAGAAGCGGACGTACGGCTGGAACGGGTTTTGTGGAACGATCCGGCCACCGGTGTGATGCGGCATGCCGACGCCGGGTACCCGCTGGCCGAAGCCTGCGCCCGACAGCATCAGCTGAATTTACCAATGGTGAAATAATCGCTGCTGTTCTTGCAGACCGGCGCAGTGTCGCCGGTTTTTATTTATTAATAATTATAAGTCTATTAACGATTTTCTTCAGTGACTGATAGACGCCGCACATCGGTTGCATCTAAAGTGGAAGCCGAATGATTAGCGCCAGACCGCGCACCGGATAAGCGGCATCAGCATGGAGAAGAGACTATTTATGACCATTCCTGTTTCGTTGATTGAAGAGGCCGTTACCTGGCGACACCAGCTACATATGCAACCCGAGCTGGGTTATCAGGAGCATCAGACATCAAAAATGGTCGCCGAAAAGCTGCGCGCCTTTGGTCTGCAAGTGCATGTCGGTCTGGCCGGAACGGGCGTGGTTGGCACGCTGGAAAATGGCCCAGGCCCGGTGATTGGCCTGCGTGCCGATATGGATGCACTGCCGATTACCGAACTGGGTAATCCACCGCATAAATCCAACAATCCCGGCGTGATGCACGCCTGCGGCCACGACGGCCACACCGCCATTCTGCTGGCCACGGCGAAACATCTTAGCCAGACGCGTAATTTCAGTGGCACGCTGCACTTTGTGTTCCAGCCTGCCGAAGAGAATCTTGGTGGCGCGCGTAAAATGGTCGAAGACGGCCTGTTTACCCTGTTTCCAATGGATGCCATTTATGGCCTGCACAACTGGCCGGGACTGGCGCTGGGTGAGGTGGCGGTGAACAGCGGCGCGATGATGGCTTCACTGGATTCGTTTGAAATTACCTTAACCGGAAAAAGCTGTCATGCCGCGATGCCGGAAAGTGGTGCCGATCCGATTGTGACCGCCGCCGAACTGATTATGGCGCTGCAAACTATCCCGGCGCGTCGCCTGTCACCGCTCGCCTCAGCCGTCGTCAGCATCACGCAAATTAATGGTGGTGAAGCCATTAACGTCATTCCTGAACAGGTAAAGCTGCGCGGCACCGTGCGCTGTTTACAGAGCGAAGTACGCAGTAAAGTACGCGCGCTGATCGACGAATTTGTCACCACCCTGCCTGCGCCATTTGGTGTCGAGGGCAGCATTAACTGGTATCCCGGCTATCCGGTGACCCGGAATCATGCGCAATCGGCGCAGAACGTGCGTGATGCTGCGGTGAGTTTATTGGGGGACGCGGCGGTACACTGGGAAGTCAATCCGTCGATGGCGTCGGAGGATTTTGCCTGCATGCTGGAAGCCTGTCCTGGCGCTTATTTCTGGATTGGTGCCGATGGTGCCACGCCTTCACGTCCACTGCACAATGCCTGGTACGATTTTAATGACGAGGTGATCGCGCAAGGGACAGGCATCTGGCAGCAACTGGTGGAACAGCTGTTGCCACGGCGATAAGTATTAAATTGCTCCGGCAGCGGCCCATACTTCTGTACGGGCGACGTTTTCGCCGCCCGTGCCAGGGATGTTCAGTATCCCACCGCATCCAGCTCTGCCAGTCCGCTGGCAATATCCGCTGAACGTCCACTGGCAACAAAGCAGCAGGCGATTTGCAACCGCAATGCGTCGGGAACCGGCAGATCTTTATTCACCACCCGCTGAATCCACGCGGCGGTGACATCCGCCTCTTTCGACGCAGCCAGCGCATCGCGCTCAATCGAGATCTCTTCCTGCCGCGCCAGCAGCAGTTGCGGCTCGGATTGCCCGCCGCGAATCAGGTTAATCGCCGGGCAACGTTGCAGATTGGCGTACACTTCCCCTTCCGTGCCGTTCATTAGCAGGGCGGTGCCGCCAATGGCCGCGAAAAATTTCGCCACCCGTGGAATATATTCCGGATGCGAAACGCTGGAAAGACGCAGCGCGGCGGCCTCATCAAACGGTGTTGCCAACTTTGCCAGCGTATGCGCACTGTTACGCACCCCCATACGCCAGCGCAGTGACAGCTGTGTTGCCAGCGGCGGACACAGCGTGTCAACCGACATAAACACCAGCTCACCGGCATCAAGCTGCGCCTGTGCCGTCGGCGCGTCGGTCACGGCGGCGACACCCAGTGCGGCGAATACCGCTTCACTGGTAGTGCGCGTCGGGTCGTCGCTGACGCCGTGCACCAGTACCGGAAAACCCAGTTTCGACAGCAAAATTGCCAGTAACGGCGTCAGGTTAGCCTGCTTACGGGCACCGTTATAGCTGGGAATAACGATCGGCATGTGTTGCCCTGTAGGCGGCGTCAGGCGCATGACCTGCTCCTGCATCGCCTGATAGAAGCCCAGCATCTCCTCTTCGCCTTCACCTTTAATGCGCAGGGCGATTAACAGGCCGCCCAGCTCGAGTTCCGGCACCTCGCCAGCCAGCATTTTGCGATAGAGCGCACGCGCCGTGTCAAAATCGATATCACGCGCATGATTTTTTCCGCGCCCTACTTCTTTAATAATCCGGGTATATTCCATAGCTAACGATTTCCTGAACTGACATCGCGACGACACTGCGAACAGCAACTACGCGATAAATTAACGCCGCCGTTTTAGCTTCTTCGGGCTTTTTTCTTTGGCCGGCTTCGGTGGCTCGCCCTCTGGCATCGGCGGTTGCTCGATAGGAAATACCGGCAGTGCCGCCAGCAGGCGCGGGCCATAACGTTTACTGATCAGCCGCCTGTCGTAAATCACTATTTCACCAAAACAGTCGTGACTACGAATCAGCCGGCCAACCTGCTGAATCAGATTAAACGAGGCGCTGGGCAAACTCTGCACCTCGAACGGATAACGTTTCAGGCTTTTCAGCCATTCGCCCTCAGTCAAAATTACCGGACTGTCCACCGGGGGAAAAGCAATTTTATGAATATGCACCTGGGACAATAAATCGCCCTTCAGATCCAACCCCTCGGCAAAAGATTGCAGGCCGACCAGAATGCTGGTCTCCCCCTGCTGCACCCGTTGGCGATGCAGCTCCACCAGTCGGGAACGCGGTTTATCCCCCTGCACCAGCATCATCAGACGTAACGCGGTGACATGGGTAAGAAAAAGTTGCATTGCGCGGCCGCTGGCAAACAGCACCAGAATCCCTTTGTGCTGACCTTCGCTGATTTGCTGACGGAAAAAGTGCGCCATCTCAGCAATATGTTCCGCTTCCGTCGCCATCGTCGGTTCATGGCGCAGCTGCGGAATAACCAGTTTCCCCTGCTCAATATGGTTAAACGGCGAGTCCAGCGCGACAAAACGGTCATCCGCTTTTTCGTTCAGGCCGGACATCTCCTGCAAGCGGTTAAAACTGCTGAGCGAGCGCAAGGTGGCGGACGTCACCACCACGTGCGGCACTTTACGCCACAGCAGTTTTTCCAGCTGATCGCTGACGCGAATCCCCGCGCAGTGAAACAGCAGATGCGCATTGCCTTCACGGCTTTCACGCGTCACCCACTTCGATACCGGTGCGCCGGAGGCTTGCTCCATCGCGGCCAGACGCCACAGTTTGCTGACCGACTCAAACCACGCAAAGGTGCGGTTCATTTGCAGCAAGGTACGGTGCAGGCGAACCACATCATACTGCCCGGTTTTATCACTCAGATCGTTGAGAAAGGCTTCGGATAACCCACGCAGCGCGTCATTGAGTTTAAACAGCCGTGCGCACAAGCTAAGTATCTCTTCGGGTAACTGCCCCATTTCAAAGCGATATTCGCCGTCAATCTCATCTTTAGGCAGATACAGCGCCAGCATTGACGACAGAATCTGCAACTGTTCGCGTATCTCTTCGCAGTGGCCTTTCAGCCGCTCAATATTGGCCAGCGGCGGCGGGGATTTAGGGCGGAACTGCGCCATACACTGCTCGACCAGCCGCACAAACAGATCGAGCTGCAGGCTGGTCCAGCCAGGAGTGATTTCAGCGCTCATCTCCAGCGCGTCACGTGCCACTTCCGGCAGATGATGCCCCTCATCCAGCACCAGCAGCAGATTTTTCGCCGGCGGCAGCACGGACTCATTCTCCAGTGCCGCCATCACCAGCGCATGGTTCGCGACCACCACATCAGCATTTTCAATTTCGCGCCGCGCCACAAAAAACGGGCATTCACGATACCAGTGACAGTTATGTCCGAGGCAGTTGGCTTTATCAGTACTCAGGCGTTGCCATAGCGAATCTTCAATCGCATCCTGGCTGTGATCGCGCAGGCCATCCCACTGATGGCGATCGAGAGATTTCTGCAACGTGGCACAGATAGCCCGCTCATCTTTACTCGCCGTCAGATCGTCATCGAGGAACAGCAACAAATCGCCCTGCTGATCCTGATCCGCCGCCAGCGCCGATAAGTTCCGTGGGCAGACGTATCGGCCACGCCCGAAAGCGGCGGTAAATTTAAGATCGGGGATAATCTTTTTCAGTAGCGGTAAATCTTTGCTGAAGATCTGATCCTGCAACGCCACATTAGCGGTACTGACCACCAGCGGCTTATCTTGTGCGCGGCTAACCGCGATGCCGGGTATCAGATACGAGAGCGTCTTGCCGACGCCGGTAGGCGCTTCGATCGCCAGATGTCGTCCCTCATCGCCCGCCAGTGTTTTTGCCACTTCAGCGATCATCTGGCGCTGCGGTGCGCGGGGGATAAAGTCAGGAACCTGCTGTTGCAGGGATTTATACCACTGACCGATTTGCGCCTTAAGCGCGGAGGTGAGCATTTAATTTATGTTCTGTTTTATATCAATCAGTTGTAAGGAAGTAGCTTATATTATGCACAACAAATCATCATAAAACACAACAGTGCACTACAGAGAATCCAGCCGATACGGCCTTATTTACCGCCAAGTTTAACATATGCGAGAAGCATTCCAAATTCAGCAGCTGTCGATTTTCATCGTCAGCCACTCATGTTTCACTCTGATGCCACGGAAGGAAATCGTGCAAAAAATCACCGGAATAGCAGGACAACCATAAGGATATCGGGTAACTTATGAACAGACTCAAACCGACCAACGTCACCAGGGGCGCTTTTCATTACTCTGGTAAACATCACAACGGAGGTGGTGCTATGAAAACGAGATTAGAAAAACTCGAAAACAATGTGCAGATTATTCAAACCGATTTAGCGGTTGTTAAAACCGATTTAGCGGTTGTTAAAACCGATTTGGCGGTTGTTAAAACCGATTTAGCGGTTGTTAAAACCGATTTGGCGGTTGTTATAAGCGATTTGGCGGTTGTAAAAACCAGCTATGCGACCAAAGACGATATCAGTGCCCTCAAGGACGATATCTGCGCCATTAAAGTCGATATCAGCGCCCTCAAGGACGATAGCTGCGCCATTAAGGTCGATATCAGCGACGCCAAAACCCGTATTATTCTGTGGGTCGTGAGCGCGGTGTTTCTTGCACAACTCCTCCCTCCCTTTATCCGTACACTGACGCCCTGAAGGCTGGATGCTTAAGCCAGCCGCTTACCAAAACAGACCGCCGCCGGATTGCCAAGATAGCGTCCGTAGTTCTCTATGGGCAAATAACCATGTCGCAGATAAAAACTGACCGCACGTTGATTAACTCGCCGCGTTTCCAGCCAGATTTGTTGATATCCGCAGCCACGGGCTTCGCTCTCCAGAAAAAACAGCAACGCAGAGCCTGTTCCGCGCGACGAGGTTACCGCATACATTCGTTTCAGTTCTGCGATCTGAGCTGAAAGCGGTCTGAATGCTCCGCAGCCCACTGCGGTTCCATCCGGGTCACGGGCGATGGCAAAACAGGATGCTGGTTGCAGGATATCCTCAGGTTTAAATGAACGCCCACCACTGTTTCCGGTGATAGAGAGCAGCGTTGCCGAGAGCCGCTGCATCAGTAATTGCGCATCCGGCGAGTCGCCAGGCTCACGTGCGACGCTAACCACTGCCTCATACGGATCCATGCTACTGCCCCACGCGCTTATACATAACGGTGGTGGCATCAAATTCCCCTTCCGTTGAGCGTGCAAAACAGGGAATCGTACCCGCCACTTGCCAGCCAAGAGAGAGATAGAGCTGTTCTGCCGCGTCACCACTACGAGTATCCAGCACCAGTAAGCTGCGCCTGGCCTGCACGGCAATCAGTTCAGCGTGCAACATCAACTGACGCGCAATGCCCTGCCGCCGGGCAGCGGGATGCACCAGTAACTTATTGATTTCTGCCCGATGCGCTCCATTAGGCATCATACCCAGCACCACGATGGCAGTGGCAACAATTTTCCCCTGCTGACGTGCCACCAGCAGCTGTTTATCGCCGCTGGCAAGACGGTAAATCACATCCTGCCAGAAACGGGCAACCGACGCGGTATCGGCAACATCAATAAACCCCACACTGGCTCCCTGTGCCACACAGCCGGTTAAAACCTCACACAGTGCGGCGAGTTCTTGCTGCGCCTGCGCAGCGCTCAGTGTTTCATAATCAATCATGGGCGACATACCACCAGTGCATAATGTGCTGCCGTTTCCGGCGCGTGAAAAGATGAATGGCCAAACAGATGAAAACGCAAGCAATCTCCGGCGGTTAAACGCCAGTGTTGCTGGTTCATGCTGATCTCCAGTACCCCCTCGAGCAGCCAGATATGCTGTTCCAGACCGGCAACCGGCGGAATGTCATAGTCGATGCGCGCACCTGCGCGCAATTTTCCCTCGACCAGCTCGGCACGATATGCGCTGGCTGGTGGCGACAAGCTGCGCCGCTCAAAACCATTTGTTTCATCAATCCACACCGTTTGCTGCGCCGGTTGCAGATACTGTGCGGCATTCTCTTCCACTTCGCTCAGCAGACGCGACATTGTCAGGCCATAAGCGGCGCAAAGTTTATTTAATAGCGAGGCGGTAGGACTGGTTTCGGCCCGCTCGATGCGCGACAGCGAAGCCCGGCTGATACCGGTGATATCAGCCAGATCCTCCAGTGACCAGCCTTTGGCCAGACGCAGTTCTGCCAGCCGTTGCGCCAGCCGGTGATCAGTACTTTCTGACGGTTCCATTCATTTCTCATATATGGGAAAATATCTCAAATATGAGATTAGCCCTCAAATTCACTTCTGGTCAAGCTGTACAACCAAATAATAGTTGTACAAGTTAACCAGTCGGGCTAACGTTAGTCAGAGGGTGTCGCTGACAGAGGAAAAGAATGGCCGTTTATAGCATCGGTGAAGTGGCTGAACGCTGTGGAATTAACCCGGTAACCCTGCGCGCGTGGCAACGGCGCTACGGGTTACTTAAACCCCAGCGCTCGGAAGGGGGCCATCGTCAGTTTGATGACGAGGATATCCAGCGCATTGAAGAAATTAAACGCTGGGTCGATAGCGGCGTACCGGTTGGCAAAGTCAAAGCCCTGCTGGAAGGTGAAAATATTCATCTGGATGACAGCTGGGCTGTGTTGCAGGATGAACTGATGGGCGTATTGCGCACCGTCAGACCGGCAAAATTGCGTGTAAAGATTGCCACAATGGGCAAGGAAAATCCGGCAGATGCGCTGATTGATAATGTCATTATTCCGGTTCGTCAGCGCCTCAGGCTGGACCAAAGCACCGCGCGCGCCATGAGTAGCCTGCTGGATGGCGCACTGATCGATTATGTCGCCTTCTGCCTGACCGGCTCGCGAAAAAAAGCCGGAAAGGATGCATTGTTGATTAGCTGGGGCAATGAGGACCGCACGCGCCTGTGGCTGGAAGCCTGGCGTTTATCCCAGCAAAACTGGCGTATTGATGTATTAGCCGAGCCACTGGAAACCTTGCGACCGGAATTGTTCCCCGGCCAATATATTTTCCTCTGGACCGGTAAGAAGCTCACCCGCGGTCAACAGGAACAGATCGGACACTGGCAGGAACAAGGGTTCTCCATCATGCCGCACGGTAACTGAAGGGGCTGAGACCATGACGCAGCAGCACGCACAACAGGCCACGCTAAACAATCTGGTGATGTTTTACCAGGACATGCAGGCACACTCTCTCAGCCAGCTGGCGACGCTCTATCATCAGGATATCCTGCTGGTCGATCCGGTTGGCCAGCATCACGGGCGGGATGCAGTGACCGGTTATTTTGCTGCCCTGCTGAAAAATCTGCGTTATTGCCGCTTCGATATTACCCATCAGCACGCTTTTGAAGAGGCTGCGCTACTGCTGTGGCGGATGGACTACGCCCATCCGGCGTTACAAAAAGGCGCGCCGCAATCACTGGAAGGCAGCAGCTATCTGACTTTTCGCGATTCGCGCGTCATCTTCCAGCGCGATTACTACGATCTCGGCGAGATGCTGTATGAAAAAGTGCCGGTATTAGGGAGCGCGATTCGTGCATTAAAAAGAAGGCTGAAATCATGAAAAGGGTTCTGATTACCGGTGCCACTTCAGGAATGGGTTTCCAGCTGGCACGCGATTATGCCGCCGAAGGCTGGCAGGTGACCGCATGTGGCCGCGACCGCAACAAGCTGGAACAACTGCGTGCACAAGCCGCTGATATCACCTTATGCGAATTCGATATCACCGATCTGGCGCAAACACGTGCGGCACTGGCGGGTAAAAGCGCCGAACTGGTGATTCTCTGTGCCGGTACCTGCGAATATCTTAATCACGGAATTGTGGAAGCAGAGAAAGTGCATCGGGTGATGAACACCAACTTCAGCGGGCCGATTAACTGCCTCGACGCATTACTGCCGCAGTTATCGCCCGGCAGCCGCGTGGCGCTGGTTGGCTCAACCGCCAGCATTGTGCCGCTGCCGCGAGCCGAAGCCTATGGTGCCTCAAAAGCCGCCCTCGCCTATTTTGCCCGTAGCCTGGCGCAGGATTTAACCCGCCAGCAAATTCATATCTCGCTGGTATTGCCCGGTTTCGTCGATACCCCCCTCACCAAACGCAATGATTTTTCCATGCCGATGATAATCAGCGTGGAGCAAGCCTCGAACTTTATTCGTCGTGGCCTCGCTCGCGGTAAACGCGAAGTGGTCTTTCCCCGCCTGTTTGCGCTGATATTACGTCTGACGTCGCGCTTGCCACAGTCGTGGCAACGAAGGTTAACCCAGCAGATAGCGAGGTAGTTTTGTGAACATCGCCATTATCGGCAGCGGTATTGCCGGGCTTAGCTGCGCCTGGAAACTGGCAAATCGTGCCAATGTAGAGCTGTTTGAAGCCGAACCGACGCCGGGTGGACATACCGCTACCGTCGATGTCGAGCGGGAAGGCAAGCACTATGCTATCGACACCGGTTTTATCGTTTATAACAACCGCACCTACCCGCACTTTCTCTCGCTGCTGGCGGAACTCGGTATCGAAAGCCAGGAAACCGAGATGAGCTTTTCCGTCAGCAATCTGCGCAGCGGGCTGGAATATAACGGCCACTCGCTCAGCAGCCTGTTTGCCCAGCGCCGCAATCTGTTCAGCCCGGTTTTTTTGCGCTTTGTGGCTGATATCCTGCGCTTTAACCGCTGCGGAAAACGCTGGCTGGCGCAGCAAAATGGCGATGAAACATTGGATGATTTTCTGACCAGTCAACGATTCAGCCCGTTTTTTGCTCAACACTATATTCTGCCGATGGGGGCAGCCATCTGGTCTACTTCGCTGGCCGAAATGCGCACCATGCCGCTGTCGCTGTTTCTGCAATTTTTCAGTCACCACGGCTTACTGGATGTGGTTAATCGCCCGCAGTGGTATGTGGTTCCCGGCGGCTCACGCCAGTATATTCGCCGCCTGCTGGCTTTGCTCGATGGTAAACTACAGCTGCATCTTAATACCCCGGTACAGGCGGTATGGCGTGATCAACAGGGCGTCACGCTGGAAACCGCCAGCGGCAAGCAGCGCTTTGATCAGGTGATTTTTGCCTGTCACAGTGACCAGGCGCTGAAAATATTACAGGACGCCACCGCTGAAGAGCACACCATGCTGAGCGGCGTACCTTACCGCGACAATGAAGTTGTGCTGCATACCGACTCGCGCCTGCTGCCGAAAAATCGCCGCGCCTGGGCCAGCTGGAATTATCACCTCAATGATTGCGAAACGGGCGATGAGCTGACCGGCGCCAGCGTCACATATAATATGAATATTTTGCAGGGCATCGATGCACCGCAAACCTTCTGTGTCTCGCTAAATCCGGTACAGCCGATTGACGCCAGCAAAGTGCTGGGAAGATATCGCTATTCACATCCACAGTTTGGCGCAGAAAGTCTGGCGGCACAGCAGCAACGGCTGTTGCTCAATGGCCAGCACCGCAGCTGGTTCTGTGGCGCATGGAGTTACAACGGCTTTCATGAAGATGGCATCCGCAGCGCGCTGGATGTGGTGGCCGCCATGGAACAGGCCGCACTGCTATGAACAGCGCCCTGTACCGCGGTCACGTGCGTCATCGCCGCTTCACCCCGGTTGATCACCAGTTCAGCTATGGCATTTTTATGCCGTTGATTGACCTCGATGAGTTGTCGTTGCTACCGCAGTTGGGGATACGGCTTGGCCGTTTTTCTCCGGCATCGTTCTATCCGCAGGATTATCTCGGCGGTGGCAATATTAAGACCCGCGCCCAGCAGCGTATTGCCGAACTGACCGGCGAACATCTCACCGGCCGGGTCATGCTGTTATGTCAGTTACGCTACCTCGGCTACTCGTTTAATCCGGTCAACTTTTACTATCTGTATGACGCCAGCGACCGGCTGCGCTGGATACTGGCCGAAGTGCGCAATACGCCGTGGAATGAGCGCCATACCTATGCCGTAAAGCCCGACGGCAGTGAAACCACCGAAAAAGTATTTCATGTCTCGCCGTTTAATCCGATGGATATGATTTATCGCTGGCGGCTCTCAGCGCCGGGAAAATCCCTCTCTGTGCATATTGAAAACCACCGTGCCGGTCGTGAGTTTGACGCCACGCTGCACCTGCGTCGTCAGCCACTGACCCGCCGCAACCTGCGTCACCATTTATGGCGGTTTCCGCTAATGACTGCGCGTACCGCGCTGGCGATTTACTGGCAGGCTTTTAAATTGTGGCGCAAAGGTGCGCCAGTGTATGACCATCCGAAGTCGGAGAAAAAATAATGTGCATTTCAGAAGTCAGCGTCACGCACGGCAGTAAACCCGGAAAGAAACTCTCTGCCTCACGCCGCGTGATTTTCACTCTGTTAAGCCAACTGCGCGGTGCCGGCTTGCGCATTAATGATCCGCACCTTGGCGAACAGTTTTTTGGCGATTCACAGGCAACATTGCAGGCGGAGTTGCAGGTGAAACATACCCGCGCGTATCGCCGGGTGCTGATGGGCGGCAGTATTGCGGCGGCTGAAAGTTATATGGATGACGACTGGGACACCCCCGACCTCACGGCGGTTATCCAGACGCTGGCGCTAAATATGGCGGTGATGGATAAGATGGAAGCGCGGCTAAGCTGGCTGACCACGCCGCTGAACAAGCTGATTCACGGTTTTCGTCGCAACAGTGTGCGCCAGGCCAGGCGCAATATTGCCGCGCATTACGATCTCGGCAACGATTTCTACCGCGCTTTTCTCGATCGCTCGATGCAATATTCCAGCGCCTGGTTTCGTGATGCCAGCAGCAACCTCGAACAGGCACAGGAAGCCAAACTGCGCCGCCTGTGCGTCAAACTGGCGTTGCGCCCCGCCGATCACCTGCTGGAAATCGGTACCGGCTGGGGCGCGCTGGCGGAATTTGCCGCACGCGAGTATGGCTGCCGGGTGACCACAACCACCATTTCGCGTGAACAGTATCAGTTTGCTAAGCAGCGCATCGAAAAAGCGGGTTTAAGCGATCGCGTAACGGTGCTGTGCGAAGACTACCGCACGCTGGAAGGTCAGTACGACAAACTGGTCTCGGTGGAAATGATTGAAGCGGTGGGCCGTCGCTATATACCGCTGTTTGTTCAGCGCTGTCAGGAGCTGGTAAAGCCGGGCGGTCGTCTGGTATTGCAGGCGATTACCATCAGTGAAGCGCGTTACAGCAGCTATGCCAGAGGGGTCGACTTTATCCAGCGCTATATTTTTCCCGGCGGTTTTCTCCCCTCAACCACCCTGCTGCAACAGACACTCAGCGAGGTGAGTGACTATGTGGTACAGGACGTGTTTGAAATGGGCAGCGACTATGCGCGCACGCTGCGCGAGTGGCGGCAGCGCTTTGATGATGCCTGGCCACAGCTGGAAGACCGACAGTTCGATGAGCGTTTTCGCCGGATGTGGTTGTTTTATCTCTGTTATTGCGAAGCAGGCTTTATGGCGCGCACCATCGGTACTGTTCAGCTGACGGCCGCGCGCGCATGAATCGCTGGCGCTTCTGGCTGCTGACGCTGGGCTTTGATGCTTTCTGGGCGCTGGCGGTCGGTTTGCGCGAGCGTGCCGAGCTGGTGCTGCTGGCGATTGCGCTGCTGGCGCTGCTATGTTCCTCTGGCGGCCGCTGGCAGGTAGTAAGCCTGATGGTGCTGGGCGTCGCGCTGGACAGCCTGTGGCTGGCACTCGATCTGTTTCAGTTTAACGGCAGCCACTGGCTGCCGCTGTGGATGCTGGCACTATGGCTCGGCTTTGCCTGCTGGTGGCGGCTATTAATGGTGACGCTTAATCTGCCGCTGCGCTGGCTGATACCGCTGGGCGCGGTGGGTGGCCCGTTCAGTTATTTTATTGGCGAACGGCTGGGTGCCATGGCGCTGCTGCATACGCCATCACTGGTTTATCCGTTGCTGGCTTGTGGCTGGGCGATCTACTTAGCGATTACCCGCTGGATTCTGGCGGCAAAAACATGACCTGATTACGACTGGCGAATAACCTGTTATTCGTCAGGATCTGAGCGGAGGGACATATGATGTGGAAAGCGCTTTGTCTGGGTTTGTGTCTGTTAGTTAGCGGCTGTGGCGCCAGCATTGATGAATATCAGTCGGCCACGCCGAAAATCGATATTTTCCAGTACTTTAATGGACAGAGCCGCGCCTGGGGGATGGTGCAGGATTTCAGCGGTAAACAGATACGCCGTTTTGAGGTGACCATTCGCGGCGAAGTACTGGGTGAGACTCTGACCCTGCATGAACAGTTTGTCTATGATGATGGCGAAAAACAGACGCGCGTCTGGCAGATCCGTCGTCAGCAGGATGGCAGCTATGTCGGCACGGCGAATGATATTATCGGTACCGCTACCGGTCATGCGGCGGGGAATGCCTTTAACTGGCGCTACCAGATGGAGGTGAAAACCGATTCCTCCAGTTACCGTCTCAACTTTGACGACTGGATTTACCAGCAGGATGCGCAGCATTTGCTGAACGTCACCTCACTGAAAAAATTCGGCATTGAAGTGGCGCGTGTAACGATATTTTTCAATAAAGAGCACGACGGCGGGCAATAAAAAACCCCTTTATCGCCTATGATACGGGTGCGGATCGGGTTATGATCCGCCCTCTTATTTTGACTAAGGCACTGCAATGAACCTGAAAAAAACCGCAATTATTTCTGGCTTCCTGGTTATGGCTATCGGCGGCGTCGGCGGCCTGATGCTGGTCGGTTATGCCATTATTCTGCATGCCTCTTAAGCCGCTGCAATAATCGCTCAAACAGCCTGTCGGTGATAATGGCCAGCAGCGCCACCAGAATTGCGCCCTGAATAATATAAGCGGTATTAAAACCGCTCAGACCGATAATCACCGGCGAGCCCAGCGTTTTCGCGCCCACCGTTGAAGCAATTGCCGCCGTACCAATATTAATGATCACCGAGGTGCGAATACCGGCGAGGATCACAGGTGCTGCCAGCGGCAACTCCACTTTGCACAGAATCTGCCACGCACTCATGCCGACCCCTTCGGCAATTTCGCGCGCACTGGCAGGCACCGCAGAAATCCCGGCTAAGGTGCCCTGTAAAATCGGCAATAAACCATACAGCAGCAAGGCAATTACCGCAGGACGATCGCCAAAGCCGATCACCGGCACCGCAATCGCCAGCACCGCGACCGGCGGGAAAGTTTGTCCGGCAGCCACCAGCGTCTCGACTAACGAACGAAACTCACGTCCGGCACCGCGCGTCACCAGAATGCCCGCGCCAACGCCAATCAGCGTCGCCAGCAGGCTGGAAATCACCACCAGCTGAATATGCGCCAGCGCCAGTTGCGCAAAGCTATCCTGCTGGTACAGCGGACGTTCCAGTTGCGGAAACCAGTGGGCAAACAGACCGCCGCTGTGCGGCAGCGCCAGTAACAGCGCGATAAACAGGGCCACCAGCCACCACAGCGGATCGCGTAGCCAGCGCATCATAATCCCTCCCGCTGATGCAGCAGATCGGCAAAATGCAGCACGCCCAGTGGTTTTTGCTGATTATCGACCACCGGCAGTTTGTCCGTCTGGCGCGCGATAAACTGCGAAAGCGCCTCACGCAACGTGGTATCGGCGGCGATCGGTTCCTCGTCCAGCCATTCGCCGCGCCGCGCGGTGGAGCCGGCATTGCCGAGCGACAGCAGGCGCACACCCAGCTCACTGCGGCCAAAGAAATCACGGACAAACTGGTTCGCCGGGCGCGTCAGCAGCTCCACCGGTTTACCCTGCTGGATCACCCGTCCGCCGTCCATCAGCACAATTTTGTCCGCCAGCGTCAGCGCTTCATCAATATCATGAGTCACCAGCACGATGGTGCGCCCGGACAGCTGATGTATACGGATAATCTCCTGCTGCAAAGCCGCACGGGTCACCGGATCGAGCGCACCGAAAGGTTCATCCATCAGTAACACTTCCGGGTCGGCGGCCAGCGCACGAGCCACGCCGACCCGCTGCTGCTGACCGCCAGAAAGTTGATGTGGATAACGATGTCGAAACTCATTATCCAGATTAAGCAGCGCCAACAGCTCAGTAACACGCTCCTGCACCCGCGCTTTCGGCCAGTTCAGCAGCGCCGGTACCGTGGCGATATTTTTCTCCACCGTCCAGTGTGGAAACAAGCCAATCGACTGAATCGCGTAGCCCATACGCCGCCGCAATACCTGTGGATTAAAACCGCGGATCTCTTCACCGGCAAAGCGGATCGTGCCTTCATCATGCTCGATCAGCCGGTTGATCATTTTCAGCGTGGTCGACTTACCGGAACCGGAGGTGCCAATCAGCACGGTAAATTCCCCTTTGGCAATATTCAGGGTTAAGTCACGGATCGCCGCTTTACCGTTAAAGTATTTACTCACCTGATTAAAGTTGATCATCGGCGATCGTTCTCCAGTAGCGAAATCACAAATTTAAATAGCGCATCTACCATTACTGCCAGCGCGATCACCGGGATCACCCCGAGCAGCACCAGCTCCAGCGCGCTACTCAGCAACCCTTGAAAAATAATGGCACCAAAGCCACCGGCACCAATCAGCGCGGCGATGACCGCCATCCCCACCGTTTGCACCGCGACCACGCGCAGGCCACTCAGCATCACCGGCAGCGCCAGCGGCACTTCGGCATGCCAGAACACCTGCATACGCGTCATGCCCATGCCGCGTGCGGTTTCAATCACGCCAGCCGGAACCTGCTGCAAGCCCGCCACCACGCTGCGCACCAGCGGCAACAGGGCATACAGCACCAGTGCGATTAAGGCCGGCGCCATACCAATACCGCTGATGCCCCAGCGACTCAGCAGCGGAAACGCGCTGGCTAATCCCGCCAGCGGCGCGATTAGCAGGCCAAACAGCGCCACCGACGGCACGGTCTGAATGATATTCAGCAGCGAAAAGACCGCCGATTGCCAGCGCGGCTGGCGATAACAGAGCAGCCCAAGCGGAATGCCCAGCAGCAATGCTGGCAGTAAGGTGCTGAACAGCAATATCAAATGACGCGCCAACGCCTGGTCAAACACCTCCTGACGGTTGCTGTACTCCTTCAACAATGCCACCTGATCGAGTTGCCCGCTGGCCAGCAGAGCGATAACCGGCAACCACATCTGCGCATTCAGCAGCAGACGCCAGAACGCACTACGCGTGGCGCGTGATAACGCATCGGCGGCAATCAGCAGGCAGAGCGCCGCCGCCAGCCACAATCCACTGCCAAATGAGGTGCGCGCCAGCGGGCTGCCCTGCTGCGCCAGCGCAGCAGCTTCACGACCGCTTAACGCCAGCATCAGGGTCAGCAGAATTTCACTGAGTATCACCACCAGCGCAAGGTTGCGCCGGTTTAGCGGCAGCCAGGCACATAACAGCAACAGGGCAACCGGCAACAGCAGCAATCTGTCGCTGCCTTGCAGCAGCGGCCAGAGCGCCAGCGGTTCACCAGAAACCAGGCGATTGGGGGCGTAAGTCAGAAAGGGTAACGCGGCAAGGGCAATGCCCAGCAGTAGCGTCAGCGTCAGCAGTACCCGGTTATAACGTTTGATTGGCAAAATTTCTCCATTTTGCCGGAAGCGCTCCACGCTTCCGGCTCAGGTTATAATAGTGGTTTACAACAGATTTTTCTGTTTGAGGTAGTCCGCAGCGACCGTTTTCGCATCCTGCCCTTCAACGGCAATTTTCGCGTTTAGCTGTTGCAGGGTCTTTTCATCCAGTGAGGCAAAGACTGGCTGCAACCATTTGCCGATATCCGGATACTGTTTAAGCACCGCATCGCGGATCACCGGCGCTGGCGCATAGATCGGCTGCACGCCTTTCGGATCGCTAAGGGTTTGCAGCGCCAGTGCTGCCACCGGGCCGTCGGTGCCATAGGCCATGGCGGCATTAACCCCGGACGTCTGCTGCGCCGCGGCTTTAATCGTGACTGCCGTATCGCCACCCGCCAGCGATAACAGCTGGTCCTGTTTTAGCTGGAAGCCATAGGCTTTCTGGAAAGCTGGCAGCGCGTCCGCACGCTCAATAAATTCTGCTGATGCCGCCAGTTTGAACTCGCCCCCCTCTTTCAGATAGCGGCTGAGATCGTCCAGCGAGTTCAACTTATTTTTCTGCGCCATATCGCTGCGCACCGCAATGGTCCAGGTATTATTCGCCGGTGCCGGAGTTAACCACGTCAGCTGATTTTTTTGCTGATCGAGTTTTTTCACCTTTTCATAGCCGGCTGTGGCATTTTTCCATGCCGCATCCTGCTCATCATTAAAGAAGAACGCGCCGTTGCCGGTATATTCCGGATAAATATCCAGTTCTCCGGCGGTAATGGCACCGCGCACTACCTGAGTATTGCCGAGCTGAACTTTATTGACGGTTTTTACCCCGTGTTTATCCAGCACCTGCAAAATAATATTTCCCAGCAATGAGCCTTCGGTATCAATTTTCGAGCCCACGCGCACCGCATCAGCGGCAGAGGCGGTACCCGCCAGCGTCATCAGTGCGGCAAATCCCAGCAAACCGCTACGCAATGTATTGAAAGCCATCTTTATTTATCCTTAAGTTCAATGAGACAGACGGTAGCCGTAAACAGGCCATAAAAGCGTAGCGCAAACTCGCCTTCGTCACTTGCAGGAAGGGCTAATTTGCCGACGCCGCAGCGGAATCAATCCTTTAGTGGCGTAACAGGATTTGCAACATTCATTTGGCTATTACCTATAACCAGAAAGAATTTAATCCGCGTCTGCTGCTAAGTATGCTGTTGATTCAATTCTAATAATGCGTTCATAACATCATGTCTGAAATCACATCTTCGGCGCACGTCGCGTCGGCAGGGGAAGTACCGTCTGGCAAGGCGGAAATGATACGGAGTGCCGCTGACGTCTCGCAGCTGGTAAATAACAGCACGCAGGCGCGCAGCAATGCCCGCATCGTGATTGGCATCGCGTTGGGCGGCGTATTTCTTGACGCTTATGACCTTGGCGCGCTGGCATTTGGGATTAAAGACATTACGCGCGAATTTAATCTGACCCCGGCGGGCACCGGTATGGTGGCCTCGGCGATCACCTTTGGCGCGATTGTCGGCGCGCTGATTGGCGGATATCTCACCGATAAAATTGGCCGTTATCGGGTATTTATGGCCGATATGTTTTTCTTTGTTTTTGCGGCGCTGGCGTGTGCCTTCGCGCCAAACGAGTATGTGCTGGCAGGTGCACGCTTTGTGATGGGGCTGGGGGTCGGCATTGATCTGCCGGTCGCGATGGCGTTTCTGGCGGAGTTTTCCAAATTAAAGGGACGCGGTAATAAAGCCGCCAGTATTGCCATGTGGTGCCCGACCTGGTACGCCGCCATCAGTGTCTCCTATCTGCTGGTGCTGCTGCTGTATGCGGTACTGCCGGAAAGCCATACCGACTGGTTGTGGCGGCTGATTTTAGGTTTTGGTGCCGTTCCGGCGCTGATTATTATCGCGATTCGCAGTCGTTATATGAGTGAGTCACCGGTATGGGCGGCGAATCAGGGTAATCTGCACGGCGCGGCGCAGATATTGCGCAGCTCTTATGGCATTAATGCGCAGGTGGCCGACAATGCTGACCTGACGCCGGCCAGACCGCCGCGTCGCGCCAGCTGGCGTAACTACGGTGAATTGCTGAAGGGAATCTATCTGAGGCGTACCATACTGGCGACGGTGATCTCGGTCGCTTCGTCGTTCGCGTATAACGCGGTGGCGTTTGGCCTGCCGGTGATTATCTTCAGCTTTTTTGCCCAGTCGATGCTGACCACTATTCTGGTCTCGCTGGCGCTGAACCTGCTTTTTGCCTTTGTTGGCGGCATTCTGGCGGTGCGGCTGGTGCCGCGCTTTGGCGCGTGGAAAATGACGGTGCTGGGTTACGCTTTCCAGCTGGCTGCGCTGGTCGGGCTGGCGATGATTGGCAGACCGGAAGGCGGTCAGGAAGCCGCGCTGGCGATGACTATGCTGGCGCTGTTCCTGCTGGGTCAGGGCTTTGGCCCCGGTTCGCATACTATGACCTACGCCTCACTCAGCTATCCGACTTCCCTGCGCGGCGTGGGTGTCGGTTTTAATCAGACGCTGATGCGCGCCAGTTCCACGCTGTCACTGTTTCTGTTCCCGCTGCTGGCGGCCACGCTGGATACCGGCGTGTTCTGGGTGATCGCTCTGGCACCGCTGGCAGGCTTGATGGCGCTGCTGCTGATTCGCTGGGAACCGTCAGGTTACGATGTGGATGCGGAGGATTTTGCCGGTTAATTCCGGCTGGCCGGGGATCACCCGGCCATTTATCGCGCAACCGGCAGCGTCAGGTTTTGCGGGTAAAGCGTTTCAGCTGCTCAGGAATGCGCGCAAAGGTATGTAAAAACCACGGCGTAAACGCCAGCGGATTGCGGTCGATCTCTTCACTGACCGACTCAACGTCAGCGTAACGCCAGCTATCGGCCTCTTGCGGATTCAGACGCGGCAGATCATCACTGATGGCAAAGTAGACATGGCCATATTCATGTTCGGTCAGCCCGTTACTCATTGGCAAGTTATAGCTTAGCTCAAACATCGGCGTCAGCGTCAGACGCAGCCCCATCTCTTCAAACAGGCGTCGTTCAGCGGCATGCTGAGTGGATTCATGCGGATAAGGGTGACCACAGCAGGTGTTGCTCCACAGCCCGCCGCAGTGATACTTATCACTGGCGCGCTGTTGCAGTAAAAGCTGATGTCGGGAATTAAACACGTACACCGTCACTGCACGATGCAGCAATCCTTTTTCATGTACTTCCAGCTTTTCCATTCTGCCGGTTGGGCGATCGAGGTGATCGACCAGGATAACTTCAATCGCGGACATAGCGGCTCCTTAAGACTAATCTCACTATTCTGGCATATCCTTTGCCATGTTTGCCGCATAAAATCGTGCAAAGTATGACAAATAGCATCAATAAATCATGTCGGTGATTATCTCGGCTGAAATTATATTAATGCCTGCGGTAATGAGCATTAAAGCGGCTGCCCCTTCTGCTGCCGGAGGAACCGGGAAAACCTGACAGGCATGCTCGATAACTGATGAATTAACTGTCAATCTCCACCACCTGCTGACGCGGGCGGAAGATATGACCGGAACCGTACTGCAACAGACGCGCGACCAGCTGATAACCGCCATTTTCGTCGGCCTGAGCAAACTCGCGTTCCGCCGTAGTCACCGGGCTGGCCCACAGCAGATTTACTTTCTCACCTTCGCGCTTCGGCAGCGGGATCTGCCCCTCTTCACGCGCCAGTGCAGCCGAAATGATAAAGCCTTCAAAACCAACCGGTGCCACCGAAGATTCCAGCGTGTGGCCTTCGCCAACCCAGCTGAGCCTTGCCCACGGCAGATGGGCGAAACCGGCCAGTGCGCTGGCCATCTGCACCGCGTTATCTTCGGTCATCACTTCAGCATCAATCGCCATCGCCAGTTCAGTGCGACGATACTGCGGCGACAAATCTTCATAGAGGAAATCGACCCACGGCATCGGCCTGATACTCATTCCGAGGGTCAGGAAATACCAGACGCCCTGATGATAGTGCTGGGAAATTGCCATCGGCGGCCAGTTGCCCTGGTCGATAGCGTAATATTTCAGCGACTCGCCATACTGCGCCTCATAGCATTTCAGCATCTCGTGCTGCATCGGCTGCCAGAGATGGCCGTCATGCCAGTCACGCCAGAACAGACGATGTTTCTCGGCGCGTGCATAATGTTCATTGGTGGAGGCTGAACCCAGCGGCGCAGTCAGCCGGTTCTGTTTAATGCAGCCGGCGGAGAAACTGACTTGCTGATCCTGGTACAGACTCCAGCCCGGAATCACCGCCAGCAGTTGCCCTTGATACCATACCGCCGCACCGTCGTCGGTCGGCTCCCAGATAATCTGGATACCGGCGGCATCGAGAGGCGGTTCCGCTTCCAGCGTCCGGCAATATTCGGCACTGAGCAGCGGCGCAATCCCCTGCTCCATGGCCTGACGATCCTCCTGCTGAGGAGCGGGTAACAGATTGCGTAACCAGCAGCCGCGCACGGCAAATTGCGCGCGAAACGGCTCGGCAGGCCAGATATAGAAGTAGGCAGCACGCTCATCCTGTTCGATGACGGCGGTGAGCGTTTGTTGCTGATTAGCGACCTCAGCAATCAGATGCGACTGTGTCATATAGCCTCAACGTAGCGTGGAGGAATCCTTTTTCCCCGAGAATAGAGCAGGATCTCCCTTAGCGCCACGTCAGCACAAGGGTAAAACTCTCAAAAATCACGGCCCATCCGCCGCATCGCGCGTTGATAAGCCCCGTTGCGCACCGACCAGCGCAGTCCGCCGGCGATAAGGGCGATCTGACTGTCGATATTGAAACGTTGCAGGCGTGAGAAGCGAAAACCCGATTGTTGCTGCGCCCAGTCCGGTAATAGTGCGATACCGGCCAGCATCATGGTTTTCATTACCGGCTTTGCCTGCCAGCTGGGCGCCGGGGCATTCATCAGCAGTCGAGTCACTTCCCGCGTGCGCGCATCACAGCGCAACTGCGGGCGCATTGACTGCAAGTAATCCGCTATCTGTTGCTGACTTTTTGGCACATCACGCGCACCGAGGGCTTCGGCAACCCGTGCCGATTCGGCGTAGTAACGATCCTGTTCTTGCGCGCTAAGCCGGGGATTTTTATAGCGAAGATGCGCGGCCAGAAAGCGGCTGGCTTCCGCCACATGCACCCAGGTCAGCAGCGCCGGATCGCTGGCGGCATAGGCATTGCCTTCAGCATCCACGCCGGTAACCTGTAAATGGATACGCCTGACCCGTTCAATCAGGGTATGCGCGTCGGCGCGATTGCCAAAGGTTGTTACCGCGACAAACTGACTGGTACGGCGTAAACGCCCCAGCATATCATCACGAAACGTCGAGTGGTCCCAGACGCCAGCCAGCGCCAGCGGATGCAGCATCTGCATCAATAACGCGCTGATACCGCCGCACAACATCGAAGTAAAATCACCGTGCACCCGCCAGATAACGCTGTCCGGGCCATACAAACCCGCATCGCCCGGCGGCTGCGAGATATCAAATTCGTTAAGCGACAGACCATTCAGGCGAAAAACCTGCTGCTGAATTTTATCGCGTAGCCAGTCCATGCTGCTCCTGCTGATTGCTGCTCAGAAGCCTGCGCCCCTGAGCAGCCTGATGGTTACAGATAAGTGAACTCGGCATTTTCGGTTTTTGCCGAATCCAGCCCGATCATCACGCTGAATTTACCCGGCTCGGCAACCTGCTGCATCCGCGCATTCCAGAATTTCAGGGCATCAACATCAATCGGGAAGGTGACGGTTTGTGATTCGCCCGCTTTCAGCATAATGCGCTTAAAGCCTTTCAGCTCTTTAACCGGACGACTGATGCTGGCGACCTGATCGTGCAGATACATCTGCACCACCGTTGCGCCATCGCGCTTGCCGGTATTCGTCACGGTAACACTGGCATTGATCTTGCCGTCACGCGGCATGCTGGCAGCGGACAACGCCACCGGCGACACCGTGAAGGTGGTGTAGCTGAGACCGTAACCAAACGGGAACAGCGGGCCGTTGGCAGCATCATAGTAATGAGAGGTATATTTGTTCGGCTTAGCAAAATTGTAAGGCCGTCCGGTATTCAGATGGTTGTAGTAAATCGGGATCTGACCCACTGAGCGCGGGAAAGACATCGGCAATTTACCCGACGGGTTGTAATCACCGAACAACACGTCGGCAATCGCATTGCCACCTTCAGTCCCGCTGAACCAGGTTTCCAGTAGCGCGTCGGCCTGCTGATGCTCGTTAACCAGCGCCAGCGGACGACCATTCATCAGCACGATCACCAGCGGCTTACCGGTGGCTTTCAGTGCGTCGAGCAGCTTCACCTGGCTCGGTGGGATGGTGATATCACTGCGGCTGGAGGCTTCATGCGCCATACCCCGCGCTTCACCGACAGCGGCAACCACCACATCAGCTTTCTGCGCGGCGACAACCGCTTCGTCCAGCATCTGTTGCGCACTACGGGTGTCGCTGTTCACTGCATTTTCATACAGATTCAGGAAGTCCTGAATGCCTTTATTATCGGTCACGTTGGCACCTTTGGCATACAGCACCGTCGCTTTACCTTCAGTGGCGTTTTTTATGCCCTGCAACAGCGTCACCGCCTGCCCGGAAACCGCCGCTGCCGACCAGCTACCGATAATGTCATTCTGGCTGTCAGCCAGCGGCCCGACCAGCGCAATCGTGCCGCTTTTTTTCAGCGGCAGGGTTTCCAGCCGGTTTTTTAGCAATACCATGCTCTTACGCGCCACATCACGCGCTTCGGCGCGGTGCAGACGACTTTCGGCATTGGTATCCTGCGGGTCGCTCTCTTTCGCCCCTAAATGGCTGTAAGGATCGTTAAACAGCCCCATATCGTATTTCACATTCAGTACATGACGCGTGGCATCATCAATTTCCTGCTCACTGACCACGCCGCGCTTAACCAGTCCCGGCAGATACTTGCTGTAATACTCATCGTTCATGCTCATATTGACGCCAGACTTCAGCGCCAGCCGCACTGCATCTTCAGGATCGCTGGCCACGCCGTGTTTGATCAGCTCTTTGATCGCCCCGTGATCGCTGATAGTAATCCCTTTGAATTTCCAGTCATCGCGCAGAATATCTTTCAGCAGCCAGCTGTCGGCAGTGGCCGGCACGCCATTTAGCGAGTTCAGCGACACCATCACACCGCCGCTACCGGCATCCAGCGCCGCTTTGTACGGTGGCAGATAGTCCTGCAACAAGCGCTGCGGGCTCATATCCACGGTGTTGTAATCACGGCCCCCTTCCACCGCGCCATAAGCGGCGTAGTGTTTCACGCTGGTCATCACCGAGTAGCGGTCTGCCGCGCTGTTACCCTGCATCGACTCCACCAGCGTCCGGCCCATTTCGGCGGTAAGGAAAGTATCTTCACCAAAGCCTTCCGATACCCTGCCCCAGCGCGGCTCGCGCGTGACATCCACCATCGGTGCCCAGGTCATATTCAGCCCATCATCCGCCGCTTCATATGCCGAAATCCGCCCCACATCGGCTAACGCGTCCAGATCCCAGCTGGCCGCCAGTCCTAACGGAATCGGAAACGCGGTGCGCTGACCGTGAACCACATCGTAAGCAAAAAATAGCGGTATTTTCAGACGGCTGAGCTGCATCGCCTGATCCTGCATTGCACGAATATCCTGCCGGGTGACGGTATTAAAAATCGCGCCAACCTGCTCCTGCTGAATCATGCCACGGATCACCTCTTTGGTATTTTCCGGGCTGACGGTAATCAGTCGCAGCTGACCAATTTTCTCGTCGAGGGTCATTTTTTTCAGCAGGTCGCTGACAAAGGCGTCACGGGCTTGCGGGGTTAACGGGTGCGGAGCAGACAGTTCATCGGCAAAAGCTGGCTGCATCGCCAGCGTGACAGCAAGGCTGACAGAGTAAATCCATTTCATCAGATTGGCTTCTCTCAAGTAACTGCGCGGTAACGATTTATTGCGTAACTGAGCAACAAGGATGGCAGCAGTTTGCCACAATCTGGCGACTGATACCCAACAACAACGCATCGCCACGATAAAACCAGCGGAAAACTCATGGCTTAACTCAATGCTAGCGGCAGAATCTTTTTTTTGCGATAGCTTAACCGCGATTAAACCGCTGCATTTTTACCCTTTACAGAGGGTGCTGCAGCCCTTATAGTCCGGCAAAATTTTCATGGAGAATCCCATTGGACAGTCAAAGTAGTCGATTAATCTCCACGGCAAATTAACCTGTCTCCGATACGTTACTTGCCGTACATCACGGCGGGTCATGTCATCACTCCAGCGTTATCGCTGATGCATCCCGTTTTAACATTTATCTTTCCGGGCAGGATTCGCCCAGAATGAAGGTGCATTATGCGTTTTATCTCTCAGTTAATTAGCTTTGCAATTAATGTGCCCGGCCATAGTCTGTTTCCTCCGGGGCGGTGCTGCTGAAAACTCGCTGATGATTCAGCGCTTTCAGATGCGTTTACGCATAACCGTTTCCCCTGCCCGCCGTGATGGCGCGCAAAAAGTGAGTAATAATTATGGCATGGTCTCCATTTATCGTGCATCTGGCGCTGGCAGTTCTGCTTGGCGCAGTGATCGGCGCTGAGCGCCAGTGGCGTCAACGGATGGCTGGCCTGCGTACCAATGCGCTGGTCGCCACCGGGGCGGCAATTTTTATCTTAAGTTCTGCCAGCACCTCACCGGACAGTCCGGGACGGATTGCTGCGCAGGTGGTCTCCGGCATTGGCTTTTTAGGAGCCGGGGTAATTATGCGTCAGGGCATGAATATCAGCGGCCTGAACACCGCAGCGACCCTGTGGTGTTCTGCGGCGGTGGGTGTGCTCTGTGGGCTGGGGCAATTTGCCAATGCCACCGCCGCCACACTGGTGCTACTTTGCGCCAATATCCTGCTGCGTGAAGCGGCACAGCGCATTAATCTGCAACCGAAAGCGCCGGAAGTGGATACCGAGCAATGCTATCGCATTCAGATAACCTGCGGTACCGAGGATGAAATTCTGGTACGCACGCTGATTTTACAGGCGCTGAACGGCGTGGCGTTACGTCTGCAATCCTTATGCAGCGCCGATATTGACCGCCCCGGTCAGCTGGAAGTTTGTGCTGATATCCTCGGATTTGCGCATGCACAGCGCGAACTGGAAAATATTGTTTGTCGTATCAGCCTGGAAAAAAGCGTCAGCGCCGTGCACTGGCGTATTGCCGACACGGCGTCCTGATGACTGAGCATGAATACGGTGGTGTGATTTTCACCACCGTATTCATGCGGTTGCGCTACAGTAATGGCGTGACACAAAACAGGACAATGGATATGCATACCTCAGAAAACTCAGCCAATAAAACCCTGCTTGCCGAATTTACCCGGATCGTCGGTCACTGCCATCTCCTCACCGATCCACGCAAAACCGAACGCTACCGCAAGGGCTTTCGCTCCGGCGAGGGCGATGCGCTGGCGGTGATTTTTCCCGGCAGTTTGTCAGAACTCTGGCAGGTGCTGAAAGCCGCCGTCGACGCCGACAAAATTATTCTGATGCAGGCCGCCAATACCGGCCTGACCGAAGGTTCCACGCCGCACGGCAACGATTATCAGCGCGATATCGTGATTATCAGCACCCTGCGCATGGATAAAATCCAGTTAATTGACGGCGGAAAACAGGTACTGGCGTTCCCCGGCAGCACACTGTATCAGCTGGAAAAAGTGCTGAAACCATTGGGCCGCGAACCTCATTCAGTGATCGGCTCCTCCTGTATCGGCGCATCGGTAATGGGCGGAATCTGTAATAACTCCGGTGGTTCGCTGGTGAAACGCGGCCCGGCCTATACCGAAATGGCGCTGTATGCGCGTATCAATGAACAGGGAAAATTGCAGCTGGTTAACCATCTGGGGATTAATCTCGGCAGCTCACCCGAACAGATTCTTGGCAAACTGGATGATGAAAACTGGCGCGCCAGTGATGTGTTAAATGACAATCGTCATGCGTCCGACAGTGACTATGCCGAGCGGGTACGCGACGTGGAAGCCGACACCCCTTCCCGCTTTAACGCGGATGAACGCCGTCTGTTTGAAGCCTCCGGTTGCGCCGGCAAGTTGGCGGTATTTGCCGTACGACTCGATACCTTTGCCGCCGAAAACGCACAGCAGGTGTTCTATATCGGCACCAATCACACTGCGGTACTGGATGATTTGCGCCGCCATATGCTGACTAACTTCAACAATCTGCCGGTCGCCGGTGAGTATATGCACCGCGATATTTTTGATATCGCTGAAGTGTACGGTAAAGATACCTTTGTGATGATTGATAAGCTCGGCACCGACAAAATGCCGCTGTTTTTCACCCTGAAAGGCCGCGCCGATGCGCTGCTTAATCGTCTGAGTTTTCTCAAGCCCAATGCCAGCGATCGCCTGCTACAAAAAGTCAGCTCATGGTTACCTTCCCATCTGCCGAAACGGCTGAAGCAGTATCGCGATCGCTTTGAGCATCATCTGATGCTGAAAATGTCCGGTGCCGGGGTAAACGAAGCGCGTGAATATTTGAAACAGTACTTCCAGCAGGCCGATGGCGACTTTTTTGAATGCGATTCACAGGAAGGGGCAAAAGCTTTTTTACATCGCTTTGCTGCGGCGGGCGCGGCGGTGCGCTATCACGCGGTGCATCATAATGAAGTGGAAGATATTCTGGCGCTGGATATTGCTCTGCGCCGCAACGACCGCGACTGGTTTGAGCAGCTGCCGCCGGAGTTTGATAATGCGCTGGTGCAGCGTCTCTATTACGGCCACTTTATGTGCCATGTTTTCCATCAGGATTACATCGTCAGGAAAGGTGTTGATGTTCATGCGCTGAAAGAAAAAATGCTGGCGATCCTCGCGGCGCGCGGCGCGGAATACCCGGCAGAACATAACGTGGGTCATCTGTATCAGGCGAAACCACAGCTAAAAGCGTTTTATCAGCAGCTTGATCCGACCAACAGTTTTAATCCGGGAATTGGTAAAACCAGTAAAGTGAAACACTGGGGAGGGTGCGACTGCGGCAAGGACGTGCAGAAAGAGAGCTGAAAATGCTGTACCTCCACGCATGCCATCAGGACAGGCGGCGAGAACGCCGCCTCTACGAAAAAACGGATGCCAGAAATGCTTAAGTGACCAGCATTAGTCGAAAACGGCTCCTCCTGAGTTTTACTTACTCTTCCGGAGCCTCTTTCAGCACCATATTGCCGTTCTTACGTTCAATCACCATGGTCTGCGGCGTTGACAGCATCACACCCTCTTTGCGTAAGCGGGTAAGAATATCAAACAGCAAATCACTTTTCGCCCCGCTGACCTGACGCGGACTGGCGACGTTTCCGGTGACGCTCAGCACGATGCCGCCAGGGGTGAGATCTTTAAATGACACGGACGGTTCCGGCGTCTCAAGAATGCGCTCGTTTTCGTTATACACATCCAGCAGCAACTGACGTACCAGCACCGGGTCAATATCCAGCGGGAAGGTCAGTGTAATGGTCGCTACCCCTTGCGCATTACCCATCGTGGCGTTACGCACGTTTTGCGAGATCAGCTGTGAATTAGGCACAATCACCGTCGATTTATCGCCAAGCTGAATTTCAGTGGCGCGCACGTTAATACGCCGAATATCACCCTCAATGCCGCTAATACTCACCAGATCGCCAACTTTTACCGGGCGTTCGGTCAGCAAAATCAGGCCGGAGATAAAGTTTTTAACGATCTCCTGCAAACCAAAACCGATACCGACCGATAAGGCACTGACAATCCACGCCAGTTTGTTCCATTGCAGGCCAATGGTGGAGAGCGTCAGCAAGATAATCAGCACATAGCCGATATTACTGAACAACGTCACCAGCGACACGCGCATGCCGATATCCATGGTGGTTTTTGGCAGAAAGTCTTTATCCAGCCAGCGTTTTACCGAACGCAGCACATAAATGCCGACCACCAGACAGAGAATGGCATTAACCAGATGCGCCGGCACAATATTCAGCGACTCCAGTCCTTTACCGCCCCAGAACTCCACCGCTTTCTGGAGCAATTCAATCGGCGTTGAAGTGCCCAGCGTACCGTTCAGAATTGCGACAGCGGCAAACAAAATCAGTATGGTTTTGCCAATTGCCGACAGCAGCGCCGCCGCCTGCGACAAATGGCGTTCATCGATATTCAGCGAGGTCTGTAACTGTTTACCGGTAGTATTATTGGTCGACAACAGGCTTTCGCAGCCATCCTGAATTAAGTGGCTCAGCAGCCAGAAGGAGCCAAAGACAATGCCAATCCAGATCAATTCATAACTGAGGAAGCGACTCAGGGTGACATAACCAATCACCAGCGAAGCGAGAATCGCCATCCCGGTCAGGGTGATCGCCAGCTGAATCAGGCCCACCAACGTGGAACGCGCTTCCGGTTGCAGCCCTTCCTGCAACATTTTACGGCGCGCACGGCTGGTGCGGAAACTGATCGACAGCGCGGTCGCGCCAACCAACAGTGCAGTTAAGCCGTTGGCCCAGATGGTCGTACCGACGCTGGTTCCGGCGCTGCTGTTAAAGGATTCTACCGTCTGGAAAACAAACACCAGTGAGGCGGTAAGTGGCGGAAAAGGTTTCAGTGCGGTAGCCACCTCATTCGAGATAGCCGGCAGTCGCCATGACGGACGACGGGTGGAGAGAAACGCGCGTCCGAGGCCAGCAATCAGGCCACAGAACACGCTTAACTGCACCAGCTTATCCACAAAGTCCTGCACATCGTCAGACACTTCTGCCCGACGGGTAAACGCCAGATCGATAAAGTTAAATGCCAGCACCACCGCCACCAGCGTGGTCAGCGCGATAGTGGTGGCGAGGAAGCTGCGGCGCAGACGCCCTTCCGGCATTTTATGAATGCTTATCCACGCGAAAAACTCTTCGGAATAGCGGCGACCAAAGGTCGCCACCAGCAACGCCGCAATAATCCAGCCGACAGTTCCGAAACGCCAGCCTGGCTCCCAGGACAGTGCCGCGGTTGCAGATAGCTCATCGGCGAAACTACTGATTTTTTCGCCATCGGTATTATCCGTGCCAAATAACGGTGCCCAGAAACGTGCGCCAAAGATACTGCCGGAATTCAGCGCCAGCTGAGTTTTCATTGCATCACGGCGCAGGCTGACAATTTGCGACGACAAATTCAGCGAGCTGTTTTTGATCGCTTCAGCCTGCTTGATTTGATCGTCCAGTTTACTCTTCTGGCTCTCCAGCGAGGTACGCTTGCGCGTGACTTCCGGCGTCTCTTTCACGCCGCTTTCCGCCGTCGGTGCCGGCCCGAGTACCGCCAGCTGTGAAACCAGCTGCGCCCGCTGTGGAATCAACGCCTGGCCAAGGGTATCTGCATTGCCGGAAAGTTCCAGCGCCATATCATTGAGCTGCCCCAGCTTGCCGTCGTTAGTTTCGCCGGAAACCTGCCCTTTAATTTTATCGAGTATCTTCTGCATTTTCGGCAGTTCAGCCGACGCATTGACCTTCGGCGTGGCATCGCCATCGGCAGTCGGCGGCGAACCCGCATCTGCCGCGATGCTTAATGCGGGACTCAGCGTGATAAATGCCAGTAAACACACGCGTAGAAAAGTTAACAACGTTGACATAACAAGAGCGACCCATGCGGTTATCGATGACTGGCGCGGCATCAGGCCGCAGCACTTCAGCGCGTTAGTTTATGCTTTTACAACACCCTTAACTATAGGATTTATAGTCAAGGGCGGGCAATGCTGATTACTCGACGGTATTGTTGCTGGCAACCTGCGCCGCTTTCTGTTTCTTGTAGCTCAGCGCAGAGGCCGGAACCGGCGCGGCCTTGCCGGTTTCCATCCAGCCACGCAGGCGACTGGCATCGGCGAAATGGGTGTATTTACCAAAGGCGTCCAGCACCACTAACGCCACCGGGCGCTGATTAATGGTAGTGCGCATCACCAGACAGTGCCCGGCCTCATTGGTAAAACCGGTTTTTGTCAGCTGAATATTCCAGTCCGGTTTGTAGACCAGATGGTTGGTATTACGAAACGGCAAGGTGTAATTCGGGCTGCTGAAGTTAGCCATATCTTCATGGGTGGTACTTAACTGACCCAGCAGCGGATATTGTTTGGTCGCGATCAGCAGTTTGGTCAGATCGCGCGCCGTGGACACGTTGTTAATCGACAAGCCGGTCGGCTCGACGTAACGGGTATTCGTCATGCCGAGGGCACGCGCTTTGGCATTCATCGCCCGGATAAACGCATTGTAACCACCCGGATAATGATGCGCGAGGCTGGCCGCCGCACGGTTTTCCGACGACATCAGCGCCAGCAGCAGCATATTTTTGCGGCTGATCTCACTGTTCAGACGCACGCGCGAATAGACGCCACGCATTTCCGGGGTATGGCTGATATCAACCGTTAACTTTTCGTCCAGCGGCAGATGCGCATCCAGCACCACCATCGCGGTCATCAGTTTGGTGATGGAAGCAATTGGACGTACGCGGTCAGGATGACTGGCGTAAATCACTTTATGGGTGGTCAAATCGATCACCATGGCGCTGCCAGAAGCAATTTCCGGCTGCGAAACCGCGGACATTTTGGTGATATTGGGGCTGGCGACGGCCTGATTCAGCATGCCCGGACCAGAAAAAAGAATGGCTAAACTCAAAAGCGAATAACGGATTTTTGCAGGCATCGTGTCAAACTTAAGCGGGTTGATGTTTTGCTGTGCAATACACAGGCCGCCATCCGTGAAAAGTGAGGCCACACGGGGGCTGGCAGCTGCATCATACTCCGGCCAATCTGTAAATTCCTACCGGAGATTCGTTTCCGGGCGTAACCAAAGTGCCGCCGGGTGACGGCGGCACTCAGGATTAAAACATCAGATAACCGTAGCCCCAAATCACCACCGTCAGCGCCAGCAGTACTTCAAACACCAGGATACCGATAGCCAGGGTTGAGCCGGAAAAACGCAGGCTCTCTTCGCGGTCAATGTTCAGGAACATCGGAATGCCGACATATAACAGATAACCGGTGTAAACCATCGCCAGCGCGCCGGCCAGCAGGCACAGCCACACCAGTGGGTAAAGCGCCACCAGCCCGCTTAAAAACAGCGGTGTGGCAACATAACCGGCAAAAACCGTACAACGTTGCAGGGTGGGTCGCTGCGGGTAATCTCGCGCCATCCAGTGAATGACCTTGCCCATTACCGCCACGCCGCCGAGGATCAGGGCATAAAAAAGCACCGCTAAGGCAATACCGGTAAACAGTGAAAGTTGAATAGTCCGTCCTGCACCAAGATTCCACCCCAGTTGGGTCGTGCCGATAAAGGCGCAGATTACCGGGATCGCCGCCATAATCAGCACATGGTGGGTATAGTGGTGCGAAACGCTCTCGTTCTCTTGCTTAATTTCGCGCATTTCCTGATTGGGATGCGCCAGAAGTCCCCAGACATGATTCATAAAATCACTCCTCTGATACGACTAACCGCCAGCGTTCATCTGAGATCGGCGGACTCACTCCAAGTATACGTGTCGCTGGCATTTCCGGTGGGTTATTTGCACGTTTTTTCATCGATTTTTCCGGGCAATGAAGGAAAAGTATGAAATTTGGTGCTTTTCCCTGAAGCCAGCGCGATCCGGGTATAAAATTAGCCCTTCAGGCGCATTAACAGGAAGGTGAGTTTTGCATATCGATGTAAATGGACTGATTTCACAATACGGTTACTGGGCGCTGTTAATTGGTTGTCTTGCCGAAGGTGAAACTTTTACGTTATTAGGCGGCGTGGCGGCCCACGAAGGCCTGCTGCGCTATGGCTGGGTGGTACTGATCGCCGCGCTGGGCGGCACCCTTGGCGATCAAATTCTGTTTTATATTGGTCGCCATTACGGCACGACAATTCTCGGCCGGTTTAAAAAGCATCAGGACAAGATTGCCAAAGCCAATAAGATGATTCGCCGTCGTCCGACGCTGTTTGTGATTGGCGTGCGCTTTATGTACGGCTTCCGGCTGATTGGCCCGGTGATTATTGGCGCCAGTCGCTTGTCGCCCGGCAGATTTTTTCTGCTGAATATTATTGGCGCGCTGCTGTGGTCGCTGATTTTTGTTTCGCTGGGTTACGTCGGCGGACAGGTGATTGCCCCGTGGTTGCATCAGCTCGATCAGCACCTTAAACATTTGCTGTGGCTGGTGGCGGCAATAGTATTAGTGTGGGGTGTGCGTCTGGCGTTTCGTCGTTGGTCAAATAAGCGGGAACAATAAATTTTTTTATCGGGGCGACGCTGGCGTCGCCCCCAACACAATCATTGATTTTGCATAAAAAACTGCGGATTCGCCAGGGTAAAGCCACCATCGATAATAAATGACTGACCGGTGGTGTAAGTCGACCATTGTGAACAGAGCCACGCCACCATACTGGCTATCTCGCGGGTGTCGCCAGGGCGACCGGCCGGTATTTCTGGCATCGATATCTGATGCGCATCGCTGTTATCCATCTGGTTCATCGGCGTGGCGATAGCGCCCGGAGCCACCGCATTCACCAGAATTTTGTGTGGCAGTAAACTTAACGCCATTGACTGCGTCAGCCCGCCGAGCGCGTGCTTACTGGCACTGTAGGCCACTGAGCCGGGCAACGGCGTATGCTCATGCACCGAGGTGATATTAATAATCCGCCCCCCTTCGCCCTGCTTTACCATCTGGCGTGCGGCAATCTGCGCACAGACAAAAGCACCGTCAACGTTGACCGTAAACACCTTGCGCCAGTCTTCGAAGGTGGTTTCAAGGAAATCGGCTTTGATATTGACCCCGGCATTATTCACCAGCACATCAATGCGTCCCAGCCGGGCGATCAGATTTTCCAGCGACTTTCCACCCTGCTGCGGATCGGAAAGATCCAGCTGTTCGATTGCCGCTTTCTTACCGAGATCGCGCACCTGCTGCGCCGTCTGCTCTGCGCCTTCACTGTCCGATCGCCAGGTGATACCAATATCAAATCCCTGCTGCGCCAGCATAATGGCCGATGCCTGACCAATACCGGAATCCGATGCGGTGACGATGGCCACTTTGTTCGTTGGCTTACTCATGGTTTCCTCCTGAACTCAGTTATGGCTGACCTGCAAGTATAGACGTTATGGTTAATGCGGGGTTTTACTATATAAATCTTCAACTTAATTTACACTTCGTTGCGCTTCCTGCCGTCAGTGACGCCATCCGTTGACTATAGTGACAACTGGAAATAACGGATTTTAACGGGAGCGTTATGAAACAAGTTAAGCGAGAAATTGGCGATCACGGGGTCATTGGCGACCTGAGAACCTGCGCGCTGATTGCTAATGATGGCACCATCGATTACTTCTGCTGGCCCAATCTCGACAGCCCGTCAGTATTCACCGCCCTGCTCGACAGCGATGAGTCCGGGTTATTCAGCATCGCTCCCGACTGGACCGACGCCCGCCGTCAGCAACTCTATCTGCCGGATACCAACATTCTGCAAACCCGCTGGCTGGCCAAAGAGGGCGTGGCGGAAATCACCGACTATATGCCGCTGTGCGAGGAGCAGGACAAACAGCCGCGCATTATACGCCGGGTGAAAATGGTTCGAGGTGAAGCTCGCTTTCAACTGCGCTGCGCGCCGGTGCATGACTATGCCCGCGCCAATACGCAAGCCAGTCTGAAAGCGGGTTTAGTGGAGTTTTCCGCCGCCGGGCAGCCGACGCTGAGTCTGGCAGGCACCGAGCCACTGACGGTTGAAGGCGCAGCCGCAGTCGCCAGCTTTACTCTGAAAGACGGTGAACACGCCGAATTTATGTTTGGCTGTGCCGATGATGATCATCTGGCAGAACTGGAAACTGAATACTGTTTTCAGGAAACCTTTGATTTCTGGCGCAACTGGTCAGCAAAAAGTCATTATCAGGGACGCTGGCAGGAGAGGGTAAACCGCTCAGCGCTGGTACTTAAACTGCTGACCTCCTGGCAGCACGGTTCGATTGCCGCTGCCGCCACCTTTGGCCTGCCGGAAGAGCTGGGTGGCGAGCGCAACTGGGATTATCGCGCCTCGTGGATCCGCGACGCCTCTTTCAGCATGTACGCCCTGATGCGGCTCGGCTATACCTCGGAAGCACAAGATTTTACCCGCTGGGTCAGTCGCTGCGTTGAAAACAGCCATGATGAAGAAGAGAAATTGCAGGTGATGTACCGGCTGGACAGCGGCACCGAGCTGCACGAACTTGAGCTGCTGAACCTCTCCGGCTACGCGGGCTCCACGCCGGTACGCATTGGTAATGACGCCTGGCAACAAACTCAGCTGGATATTTATGGCGAACTGATGGACGCCATCTATCTGGCAAATAAATATGGCGAGGCGATTTCGCATCGCGGCTGGGAGAATGTCTGCCGGATGATCGATTACGTCTGTGAAAACTGGAACCAGCCCGATGCCGGGATCTGGGAAATGCGCGGTGAGGCGCAGCACTTTCTCCACTCGCGCCTGATGTGTTGGGTAGCGCTGGATCGGGCGCTGCGGCTGGGAATGAAACGTTCGCTGTCGATGCCGTATGAACGCTGGGATCGGGTGCGTGGCGAGATCCGCGCCGATATCTGGAACCATTTCTGGAATGAGAAACGGGGGCATTTTACCGCCACCCGTCACGGCGATGCACTGGATGCCTCCATGCTGCTGATGCCGCTGGTGCGCTTTGTCGGTGCCACCGATCCGCAGTGGCTGGCGACACTGGACGCAATTAAGGAAAATCTGGTCAGTGATGGTTTCGTGCGTCGTTATAACGTCGAAGAGACGCCCGCCGATGGGCTGGAGGGTGAAGAAGGCGCATTTGCTGCTTGCTCTTTCTGGTATGTCGAGTGTCTGGCGCGCGCCGGTCGGGTAGATGAAGCGCATTTTGAGTTTGAAAAGCTGCTAAGTTATGCCAATCCGCTCGGCCTGTATGCCGAGGAATTTGATACACGCGGCTATCCGCTCGGTAATACGCCACAAGCACTTAGCCATCTGGCACTTATTAGCGCCGCGTTTTTCCTTAACCGGAAACTGAGCGGTGAGGTTCCGCTCTGGCAGCCGTAAGGCGGAAAAAAACCGCAATCCGCCAGCAAAAGCTGGCGTGCGGAGCGACAATTTTACGTAAAGTTAGTTCAACTACGAAAAATCCTGGTTCCTTCCGGGGGCATTATGCCCATATAATGTGCACCCGGTCACAGACCGGAAATTGGGTCGATTCTCTAACAGCCTTTAAAGGCGCTAACACCTGAAGAACTATGAAAAAGACCATTCGCGCGATCGTCACACTGGCACTGGCATTTGCGGCATTCAGCCACTCTGCTTTTGCTGTGGTTTATCCCCTTCCGGAAAAAAATAGCCGGTTGATTGGTGAAAACCTGGAAATTACCGTTCCTCAAGACAGTAAACTGCCGCTGGAGGCCTTTGCTGCGCAGTACCAGATGGGCCTCAGCAACCTGCTTGAAGCTAACCCTGGCGTGGATGTTTATCTGCCGAAGGCCGGCAGCAAACTGATTATTCCTCAGCAGCTGATTCTGCCTGATGCGCCACGCGAAGGCATTGTGATCAACAGCGCTGAAATGCGTCTTTACTACTATCCGAAAGGCACCAAAACCGTGGTGGTTCTGCCCATCGGTATCGGTGAGTTAGGTAAAGATACGCCGATGGACTGGGTCACCAGCGTTCAGCGTAAGAAAGACGGCCCGACCTGGACCCCGACCAAAAAGATGCATGAAGAGTACGCCGCGCGCGGTGAAAAACTGCTTGATGTGTTCCCGGCAGGCCCGGATAACCCGATGGGTCTGTACGCGCTGTATATCGGTCGCCTGTACGCGATTCACGGCACCAATGCCAACTTTGGTATCGGCCTGCGCGTCAGCCACGGCTGCGTGCGTCTGCGCGCTGACGATATTAAATGGCTGTTCGACAATGTGCCGGTCGGCACCCGCGTGCAGTTTATTAACCAGCCGGTAAAAGCCAGCGTAGAGCCGGACGGTTCGCGTTACGTGGAAATCCATAACCCGCTGTCGACCACGGAAGAGCAGTTTAATTCCCGTGAGCCGGTGCCAATCACTATCACCCCTGCCGTCAGCAAAGTGGTGGTGGATGCCTCTGTGAATCAGACGGCGATGGACGCCGCGCTGAAAGCACGTAGCGGTATGCCGACGAAGGTGACTGGATTGTCAGAAAACGGCGAATCGGCACCGATTGCGATCCCGGAAGCGGATAACGCTCTGCCGATGGAGCAGGCCATGACGCCAGCGACGCCACAGAGCGCCGGTGCTCAGTCTGCTGACGCCGCTCAGCCTACGGATAGCGAGGGTGCAGCCCCGATCACCAATCAGGACACCACTGAAACCGGTGCGCCGGTTACCAGCGACAACCCGCTGTAACACTGGACACGGGAGCCGAAAACGGCTCCCCTGCACTATTTCTGAAATCCGTTTTTTCGTAGGGGCGGCGTTCTCGCCGCCCGTGCCGAGTTTAGCACCTTGCATTCCCTCAAGACGGGAGTCGAAAACGGCCCCCCTACAGCATTCCAGAAATTCCGATGATTGTTCCTTAAACGATCAGCATTAGCCGAAAACGGCTCACCCGGGATATGTCTTTATCCAGTGAGTGACCACCTCGCCGTGGGCAAAAATACTGATAACTCATTATCTTGACGCTACCTGTTTAGCGCGCATAATTACGCCTCCGAAAAAGCATTATCGTCAGCCTGACAGGCTGCGCGCTGAGGGCAAAGTGGCGATAAATCTGAGTCTTAGCAACGGGCACAAAGCATGAAGATCAATGTGATTGGTACCAGCGGCAGTGGCAAGTCGACCGTCGCGCGCGCCATTGCGCAGCGGCTGGCGCTGCCGTATATCGAAATGGATGCCCTGTTCTGGCAAAAAGACTGGGGTGAGAGCAGCGATCAGCAATTGTTTGCGCGTCTCGAACAGGCGCTGCAACAGCCGGGCTGGGTACTGGATGGTAATTATAATCGCAGCCAGTCGATTAAATGGCGTGATGTCGACACCATCATCTGGGTCGATTACAGCTTTACGCGCACGCTGTATCAGGCGATCAAACGCGCCATCACCCGCTGCTGGCATCAGCAGGAACTCTGGCCGGGGACGAACTGCCGGGAGAGCTTTCGTAAAAGCTTCCTGAGCCGCGATTCGATTATTCTCTGGACGCTAAAAACCTGGCGACTCAACCGGCGGCGTTATCAGGCACTGCTTTGCGACAGTCGCTTTCAACACCTGCATTTTGTGCGCCTGACCTCGCCGCAACATAGCCGCCAGTTTATCGCCGGATTGCGGCCGGAGAATTAACCCGCCGGGCTTCGCTGCGGCAAGCTTAATAACCGCAAGGTGATCAGCACCGCCGTCAGTACAACGCCTGCCGCGGCCAGATATACCGACTGCATCCCCCAGTGTCCAATCAGAATGCCGGCTACCGGTCCGGTAAGACCGAGTCCCAGATCAAGAAATGCGGAATAGGTTCCCAGCGCACTGCCCTGGTTTTGCGGCTGCACCTGTTTCACCGCTTCCACTCCCAACGCCGGGAACACCAGCGAGAAGCCTGCGCCGGTCATAAATGCGCCGACGTCCACCAGCCACGGCGTTGCCGCCTGCCAGATAATCAGCAAGCCAACACACTCGATGAGGAATGACACCAGCGACACTTTCAGGCCACCAAAGCGGGTAATCATATTGCTGAATACCAGCCGCATCGCAATAAAGCCGAGGCTAAACAGCGTCAGGGCAAAAGCCGCGCCGCTCCAGTCACGACTGGCGAAATAGAGGGTGATAAAGGTGGCAATGACGCCAAAACCGATGGTGCCCAGCCCCAGTCCGAGACCGTACAGCCAGACGCGGGAAAACACCTGATGGAACGGAATGCGGTTAGCCACCGTCACCTTAATCGCCGGTTTTTTACTGGCCATCCAGAATCCCACCACCGCCATCAGAATAATCAATGAGGCAAAACCGGCGATGCCGAACAGCTGATTCAGCATCACGCCAAGCGGCGCGCCAATCGCCATCGCCAGATAGGTGGCCACGCCATTCCACGAGATCACCCGCGCGGTTTGTAATGAGCCGACCACATTAATGCCCCATAATGTGGAACCGGTGCTGGTAAAGCTCTCGCCAACGCCGAGGAATACTCGCCCCAGCGCCAGCAGCAGCAGACTCAACCACGGCAGCGTCTGCGCCAGCACCGCGGCAATCGACAGCACTCCGCTCATCCCACAGCACACCAGCCCCAGCATCACGATACGTTTCGGCCCCAGGATATCCGCCAGCCGTCCCGACTGCGGGCGACTGATCAGGGTGGCAAAATACTGAATGCTGATAATTAAACCAGCCAGAAAGGAGCTGTAACCCAGCTGGTTATGGACAAATCCCGGCAGCACCGCCAGCGGTAAACCCACCGAGAGATAGCAGAAAAAGGTGAAGATAATGACCGAGATGATGCGCTTATTAAGCTGTACGTTACTGAGTGCAGGTGCTGAGGACATGGTAAAACCGTTTTAACCGGTGGGGGTGGAAATTATATGATACCCATCAATGGTTAAGAGATCCTGTTAAGATTGTTGCGAAATAATTGTGGCAATCTCAGCCGAGGTTTTTAACGCACGAACCTCACTGAACAGATCGGTCGCCTCGACATACTCTTTACGCAGATAGCCCAGCCACTGCTTAATGCGCGCTACATGATACAGCCCGGTGTCGCCCTGCTTCTCCAGCCGGGTATATTTTTGTAGTAATTGCACCACCTCAGGCCATGGCATGCGCGGTTCATTATATTTAATCACCCGGCTGAGATTCGGCACATTCAGCGCGCCGCGGCCAATCATCACCGCATCGCAACCGGTGACGGCGAGACAATCCTGCGCGCTTTGCCAGTCCCAGATTTCACCATTGGCAATCACCGGAATGCTTAAGCGCTGGCGGATCTCGCCAATCGCCTGCCAGTTGATGCGTTCAGCTTTATAGCCATCTTCTTTAGTGCGGCCATGTACCGCCAGTTCGGTCGCGCCAGCCTGTTGTACCGCATCGGCGATTTCAAACTGGCGATCGCCGGAATCCCAGCCAAGGCGAACCTTGACCGTGACCGGCAGTTCGCCCGGTACCGCTTCACGCATCGCTTTGGCAGCGCGATATATCAGTTCGGGATCTTTCAGCAAGGTGGCACCGCCGCCGCTGCCGTTCACCAGTTTTGACGGACAACCGCAATTGAGATCCACGCCCCAGGATCCGAGCGCGACCGCGCGCGCCGCGTTTTCCGCCAGCCACTGCGGGTACTGACCGAGTAGCTGCACGCGCACGCGGGTACCCGATGGCGTGCGGCTGGCGTGACGCAGCTCCGGGCAGAGACGGTAAAATGATTTTTCTGGCAACAGCTGATCGACCACCCGCAAAAATTCGGTGATGCAAAGATCGTAATCATTCACTTCGCTCAGCAACTCGCGAACCAGAGAGTCGAGAACGCCTTCCATTGGAGCCAGTAAAACCCGCATGCTTGTACACTCACAAAAATTGACGCGCAAGTTTACGAGTTTTCGAAGGGATGTGAAAGCCTGGAGGCGGCAATCGCTGCCGCAGATGAAGAGAGGGCCAGCATCGCTGCTGGCCCTTTATATCGATTAACTGTTGTTGGACGGGTTCGAGCGACGCTGACGGGTCACATTGCTGCGTGGTGCGCCATTGCTGCCGCCTTCCGTTTTGCCACCACGGCCAGCGGATGCTGTGCCCTGCCCCTGACGACGCTGACCATTACCCTGGCTGCGTTCGCCGCTGCCCTGGCTACGATTAGCGCCCTGGCCACGTTCACCGCTGCTCTGGCCGCGATGCCCCTGGCTCGGACCACGGCCACGACCACCGCCACCATTGCCACCGCGACCACCACCACCGCTGCCGCGACCGTTCTGAATCGGCTCAGCTTTGATGCTTGGATCCGGCTCGTAACCGTCGATGGCGATACGTGGAATTTCACGCTTCAGCACACGTTCGATATCACGCAGCAGTTTATGCTCGTCAACGCAAACCAGCGACAGTGCTTCACCGGTGGCCGCCGCACGGCCGGTACGACCGATACGGTGAACATAATCTTCCGGTACGTTAGGCAGCTCGTAGTTAACCACATGCGGCAGCTCTTCGATATCGAGGCCACGCGCCGCAATATCGGTTGCCACCAGCACGCGAATACCGCCGTCTTTAAAATCGCTCAGTGCGCGAGTACGCGCGCCCTGGCTCTTATTACCGTGGATCGCCGCCGCGGTAATACCGTCTTTATTCAGCTGCTCCGCCAGATGGTTCGCGCCATGTTTGGTACGGGTAAACACCAGCACCTGCTGCCAGTTATCGCGACCAATCAGGAAAGATAACAGCTCACGCTTACGCTTCTTATCCACCATATGCACATGCTGGGTCACCTGCTCGGAAGCGGTGTTACGACGCGCCACTTCAACCTGTTCAGGATTAGTCAGCAGTTTTTCCGCCAGTGACTTGATCTCATCAGAGAAGGTGGCAGAGAACAGCAGGTTCTGACGTTTGGCAGGCAGTTTTGCCAGCACGCGGCGGATATCGTGAATAAAGCCCATATCCAGCATACGGTCGGCTTCATCAAGCACCAGCACTTCAATTTTGGACAGGTCAACCGCGTTCTGATGTTCGAGGTCGAGCAGACGGCCCGGTGTGGCCACCAGCACATCAACGCCACCGCGCAGTTTCATCATCTGCGGGTTAATGCTCACGCCGCCGAAAACCACCAGCGAGCGGATATTCAGATATTTGCTGTAATCACGGACGTTTTCGCCCACCTGCGCCGCCAGCTCACGGGTTGGCGTCAGGATTAACGCGCGCACCGGGCGACGGCCCTTGGCGTGCGGTTCGCTGCTGCTTAACAGCTGTAACAGCGGCAGCGTAAAGCCCGCGGTTTTACCAGTACCGGTTTGTGCGCTGGCCATCAGGTCACGACCTGCCAGAACCACCGGAATCGCCTGACGCTGGATTGGCGTTGGCTCACGGTAACCCTGTTCTTCAACAGCACGCAGAATGTCGGCGCTCAGGCCGAGAGAATCAAATGACATAAATTAGAGTAACTCCGGGTCCGCCCTGACCGTGTTCGACGGTGCAGTTTCCAGGGGGATAACTAGACGCCAGGCGAGCCTGACGTTTGAAAGGGGGGCACAAACTACGGTGCGTAAGCTTCTGATTGTAGCATCACCGCCGCCAACTCCCTAATGGTTCCGCTAACGGCCAGTATCGACAGATAAAAAAAGAGGCTGATTGCTCAGCCTCTTCTCTTTTTCGCCGCCGTCAGCTGCGCTTTTTCTGTGCGGCGCGCGCTGGTTCTTTCGCCAGTAGCGACACCACCGCCGGGCCGGCGAGCATCAGTACGCCGATTCCGCCGACCAACAGGTTGTTATGAATCACCCGTGACAGCAGGAACAGCACCAGCATCGCGGCACCAAAATAGTAAGTCGTGGTAACGTCTTCGAGAAAATCCCCGAGGTTACGTAAGCGCGGAATGCGCTGTGTCACCATCATAGCAACGAATACGCTGCTGTACATCGCCAGTAAAACCATGCTGACCTGGATAAGCGACTGATGTTTCCAGCCCCAGACCAGGGCAGCGATAAGCAACAGATGCAGTGAAATATGTACACAGGTTTGTCCGGTGACAATCTGAATACGGTTCGACCATTTCATCATTTTCTCCTGGCAGACCCAATACAGGGCGCCCAAGCTGTTACCGACAGGTGCCGGTGACAATTTCCTCAGACTAACGCAATTTTCGGATAATGCCGCAAATTACCGCTCATATCGGCACTCTTTTGTGACAAAGACTACACTTTATCCTTAACAAATCCAAAAGGAGAGCGCACAGAGTATGTCACAAAATGCGCAAGGATTTTCATTTAAAGTCCTGACGATTAATACCCATAAGGGTTTCAGCGCCTCAAACCGGCGCTTTATCCTGCCAGAATTGCGCGATGCGGTACGGGCAACGGCGGCAGACATTGTTTTCTTACAAGAGGTGATGGGCACCCACGAAACGCATCCGTTGCGCGTCGAAAACTGGCCGGACACACCTCATTACGAATTTCTTGCCGATACCATGTGGAATGATTATGCCTATGGCCGCAATGCGGTCTATCCGGAAGGCGATCACGGTAATGCCGTGCTGTCGCGTTTCCCGATTGTCGAGTACCAAAACCTCGATATCTCGGTCGAGGGCACGGAAAAGCGCGGCATGCTGCACTGTAAGTTGCGGGTGCCGGATCGTGATATCACTCTGCATGTGGTCTGCGTGCATCTCGGCCTGCGCGATGCGCACCGTTCCGCGCAGCTGGATATGATGTGCGACATGTTGCAGGCGCTACCAGCCGATGCGCCGGTGGTGGTCGCCGGTGATTTTAACGACTGGCAGCAGCGCGCCAGTCAGCGGTTGCAGCGCTGTGCCGGGCTGGACGAGGTATTCAGCCGTAAAAATGGCAAGCCGGCGCGCACCTTCCCCGCCGGCTTTCCGCTGCTGCGCCTTGATCGCATCTATGTGCGCAACGCCAGCGCCAGCCATCCGCAGGCGCTGCCGCGCAAACCCTGGTCCCACCTTTCCGATCACGCGCCGCTGGCAGTGGAGATTCACCTATGACAATGCAATGGCGCGAAGGCAACCGCATCCGGTTGCTGGAAAATGGCGAAGCATTCTTCCCGCGGGTGTATGGCGCGATACGCCGTGCGCAGCGCAGTCTGCTGCTGGAAACCTTTATCCTGTTCGAGGATGAAGTGGGTAAAGAACTGCATGGCGTATTACTGGAAGCGGCACGACGTGGCGTCAAAATTGAAATGATGGTCGATGGCTATGGTTCACCGGATCTGTCCGACGACTATGTGCAGAGCCTGACATCCGCTGGCGTGCGCTTTCTCTATTACGACCCGCGACCGCTGGTGCTGGGAATGCGCACCAACGTGTTCCGCCGTCTGCACCGCAAAATCGTGGTGGCCGATAATGAGATCGCCTTTGTCGGCGGGATTAACTTCTCGGCTGAGCATATCAGCAGCTACGGGCCGCAGGCCAAGCAGGATTATGCCGTGGAGGTTAAAGGGCCGATCGTTGAGGATATTGCTCGCTACGTGCAGCAACAGATTGGCAGCGAACAGCCTGGCCGCCGCTGGTGGCACCGCTCGCACCGCCCGGCTCAAAATCGCACGCCGGGTGATGCGCAGGCGCTGTTTGTCTTTCGCGATAATGATGAACATCGGGATGATATCGAGCAGAACTATATCGATATGCTGCAAAATGCCCGCGAAGATGTGATTATCGCCAACGCCTACTTTTTCCCCGGCTATCGCCTGCTGCGGGAAATGCGCAATGCGGCACAGCGCGGAGTGCGCATCCGACTGATTGTGCAGGGCGAGCCGGATATGCCGATTGTTAAAGTCGGGGCCGAGCTGCTGTACAACTATCTGTCCGATGCCGGGGTGGAAATCTACGAATATATTCGTCGCCCGCTGCACGGCAAAATCGCGGTAAAGGATCGGCAGTGGGCCACCGTCGGCTCCAGTAATCTTGATCCGCTGAGTCTGTCGCTGAATCTCGAAGCGAATCTGATTATTCACGATCGCCAGTTTAACCAGCAGTTACGCGACAATCTTGATCGGCTGATGGCGGAAGATTGTCAGCGCGTCGATGAAAGCCTGTTACCGAAACGCAGCTGGTGGCATCTCACCAAAAGCGTGATTGTATTCCACTTTCTGCGCCATTTTCCGGCAATCGCTGGCTGGCTTCCTGCCCATACGCCAAAGCTGACGCTGGTGGAGCCGCCGGTGCAGCCGGAAATGGAAACCCAGGACCGCGTGGATGCCGATAATCAGGGAGCAAAATTCTAATGTCAAAAGCGCATCCGAAGTGGAAACTGGCGAAAAAAATCCTCACCTGGCTGTTTTTTGCCGCGGTGATTGTGCTGCTGGTGGTGTACGCCAAAAAGGTCAACTGGGAAGACGTGTATAACGTCATCATCAATTACAACCGTACGGCGATCCTGGCGGCGGTGGCTCTGGTGATTGTCAGCTATCTGACCTACGGCCTGTACGATCTGATTGGCCGCGCCTACTGCGGTCATAAACTGGCAAAACGCCAGGTGATGCTGGTGTCGTTTATCTGCTACGCGTTTAATCTGACGCTCAGTACCTGGGTCGGCGGCGTGGCGATGCGCTATCGCCTCTATTCACGTCTCGGCTTACCTGGCAGCACCATTACGCGCATCTTTTCACTCAGCATTGCCACCAACTGGCTGGGCTATATCTTACTGGCCGGGGTGGTGTTCAGTGGGGGGATGGTGCCGATTCCCAAAGGCTGGTTTATCGGAGAAGGTACCCTGCGGATTATTGGCGTGGCGCTGCTGGCGTTGGTGGTGGTGTATCTGGCGCTCTGTGCCTTTTCAAAACGCCGCCGCTGGACAATTAAGGGCCAGAAACTGGCGCTGCCATCGCTGCGCATGGCGCTGTTTCAGTTTGCCGTATCCTGCGCGAACTGGATGGTGATGGGTGCAATAATCTGGCTGCTGCTGGCACAGCAGGTGGACTACCCGATTGTGCTGGGCGTGTTGTTGATCAGCAGTATCGCCGGAGTGATTATTCATATTCCGGCCGGGATTGGCGTACTGGAAGCGGTGTTCCTCGCCCTGTTAAGCGGTCAGCACGCCTCACATGGCAGCATTATTGCCGCGCTGCTGGCTTATCGCGTGCTCTACTTTATCGCCCCGCTGTTGCTGGCGCTGGTGCTCTATTTATGGCTGGAGGGTCGCGCCAATAGTTTGCGCAAGCGCAATGAGCTAAGGCTGTAGGGGCGCGATTTTCGGTTAATAATGGAAGTTGGAGGGGAGCCGTTTTTGGCTCCCCTACTGATGGCATGCAGGGTGCTGACCCTCGGCACGGGCGGCGAGAACGCCGCCCCTTCGGAAATGTTAAGGGTGTATTATCGGCGGTTGCCGAAAATACGTAACAGCATCAGGAACAGATTGATAAAGTCCAGATACAGCGTCAGCGCGCCCATAATCGAGAAACGACGCAGATTTTCTTTATCGTCAACATTAATCCCTTCACCAATATTTTTCAGTTTCTGCGTGTCGTAAGCGGTCAGACCCACAAACACAATGACACCGATATAGGTTACCGCCCACATCAGCGCGGTGCTTTTCAGCCAGAAGTTTACCAGCGTCGCCAGGATGATACCGATCAGCGCCATAAACAGCATATTGCCCATGCCGCTTAAATCGCGCCTGGTGGTATAGCCCCAGAAACTCATGGCACCAAACATCCCGGCAGTGATAAAGAAGGTACTGGCGATGGATGAGTAGGTGTAGACGAGGAAAATACTCGCCATGGTTAAACCGGTCAGCGCCGAATAGAGCATAAACAGCGCGGTTGCCACTGCCCCGCTCATCTTATGCACCATACCGGACAGCACAAACACCAGCACCAGCTGCACGATAATCAGACCGAAAAAGGTAATCTGGTTGGCAAATACCAGCTGCATCACCGCCGGGGTATTTGCCGCAAACCAGGAGACAAAAGCGGTCAACAGCAGACCACAGGTCATCCAGCCGTAGACTTGCGCCATATACGTTTGCAGGCCGGTACCGGCTTGCTGAACAATCGAACCGTTAGAACGTGGATATCGATCCATGATGCGCTCCTTAGCGTAAAGTGAAGTTAATCCGTAAAGTCTGGCACAATTTGGGCCGTTTTTACTACAGATGCAGTTTTACAATTCATTTCCCGACGGCGTGAGCATTATCACTGGCGCGCCATACAGGCCTGATAGCGACTGTCGACCCGCTGAGCGAACCAGGCGGTCGTCAGATTGCGGGTGATTTTCGGGCTTTCCAGTTTAATGCCCGGCAATATCTCACGCGGCAAGCGCTTACCGGCAGTCTTATCGGCCAGCGTGAACAGATCTTTCCACAGATCGGTTTTTTCAAACTCCGGCGTATCGCCTTTCTCCAGCGCGCGACGAATCGCTCGATCGCTGATATTCAACTGCTTAGCCAGCGTCCGCACCGCCAGTTCCGTTGAGCTGGGCTGGTCGGAACCGTAAATAATCAGATCGCCATCCAGCGCCAGCTTCATGCCGCTGGCGCGGGTTACCGCCGCCTGAAACGCCGCATTACGGCTGGCATACCAGCCCGCGTTAAAGTCGGCAAAGCGATAGAGCGGCTGACTGTAGTTGGCCGGATAACCCAGCAGATGACGGGTGCCGAACCAGATACCGCCGCGACGGCTGAACACTTCGCGGCGAATCGAGCCGTCAATCGGATACGGATAGCCTTTGGCATTGGCTTCGGCGAAAGCAATGCTGACCTGCATCGGCCCGCCGGTATGCACCGGATTAAGATTGCCAAACAGCGTCTGCCCCATTGGCACGATATCGATAAAATCGTCGAAAATGGCGCTCAGTTCTTTTTCACTGCGCACCGTGTCGAGGCGTTCATTGTAGCTTTTGCCATTCGGCGATTTGATCAGTAACGCGGTGCGCACCATAAACAGCGGTACGTGAACTTTCGCCGCACGACGTTCAATTTCACCCCAGGCGATTTTCGGCAGTCCCGGCACCGGCGAGTCGGCATTAAAGGTCGATTCCTGCTCGGTCACGGCAATCACCGCACAAATATTGGCGTTGCTCGGCTCAATTTCCTGAGTACGTAAGGCGGTATAAATATCCGTCGCCCACGCTGATTTATTGCTGACTTTGGTCGGCATCAACCGGGTAATCTGTGATTTAACCTCGGCCGGGCTTTTTGCCGGTGCCTCGATGGTTTTTTTAGTACTACATCCTGCCAGCACTAACAGAGCTGACAGCAAAATGCCGCGCAGGCGAAATGGGGATAACATGCCGGTCCTTAGGATTTTTTTATGCTGCAGGCACCTTAACTAACCTGCAACCGCGAATCCATCAGATTAGACCATTTTTCCCCGACTCAGGCGGGCTGATACGCCGGATAAGTAAAAAACAGCAGATGCAGCAGATTGAGGGCGAAATGGAACAGCGCCGCAACCCACAGGCTTCCGGTCCACATCCATGCCAGTCCATAAATTACCCCGGCCAGCGTGGCGAAGACCACCAGCAAGGTGCCGCCGGCCAGATGGCTGATGCCGAACAGCAGCGCAGAGATCAGTAAACCGTTGACCGGCCCGATTAACTGGCTGAGACGCCGCTGTAAGTAGCCGCGAAACAGCGCTTCTTCGGCCAGGCTGACAAAAAACAGATTGGCCAGCGCAAACTGCCAGAACCATGTCGGATAGTGCAGTTCCAGCTTTAAGCCCCCGGCAGCGGTTGCCAGCAGCAGCAGCAATGGCAGCGCGGCGATCAGCAGCAGCCAGTAATACGGCCGGCTGCGGCGCAGCGGTTTGCAGGAGAAAAGCGTCGGCAGAATGGCGAGTAACACGAAGGGAATAAGCGCCTTATCGAAGTGATAACACATGGTAAATGGCGCGCTCTGCGCACCGGCACGCACTTTATTCAGCACATTCTGATGATTAAATCCGGGAACAAAATGGCTGAGTAACGTCAGGGCGATTAACAGTAAAAGGAGTTCGGCGCTGATGGCAATTGCCGGGAGATGGCGATAACGGTTAAGCAGCAGAGAAATCACCGCCACGCCCACCATTACCCACAAACCAAATGGCTCCACCACCCCGGACCAGGCAGCCCAGATAGCGCTCAGCACCAGCAACACTATGCCAGCGTTACGGTTAACCCCTGCGGTAAATAACGAAGTAGCCAGTAAGATCCACATAAAAAGTCCTTTTTATTCCCTGGATAAAACACCGGTGTAACGTCTTTTACTGGCGACCCGCAGCGCTATCCTTGATGCGGATGGGGACCAGTGGTGTATGACCACGCATTTGGCTGTTGGCTAATCTTAGCGTCACTAAGGGAGCAACGCCACCGGCTGATTAATCCCAGCGACGCGCGGCCTGCTGGTCACTGTCGCGCGCATCCACCCAGCGGTCGCCCTCAGGTGTCGCCTCGCGCTTCCAGAACGGGGCGCGGGTTTTCAGGTAATCCATAATAAACTCAGCGGCAGCAAACGCCGCCGCACGATGCGCGCCGGTAACGCCTACCATCACGATCTCATCGCCGGGAAACAGCTCGCCCACACGATGGATTACCGTGACGCGCTGCAACGGCCAGCGCTGACGCGCCTCAACCACGATCTCTTCCAGCGCTTTTTCCGTCATGCCCGGATAGTGCTCCAGCGTCAGCGCGGAAACATCATCCCCGAGGTTGTGATTACGCACTTTGCCGGTAAAAGTAACCACTGCGCCATCTTCATCGCAGGCGGCCAGCCACTGATACTCGTCGCCCATGGAAAACGGCTGATGGCCGACGCGAATACGGGTTTCCATCTTAACCTCCGGTGACCGGTGGAAAAAAGGCCACTTCATCGCCAGCCTTCAGCGGATGTTGCATCGACACCAGCGTCTGATTCACCGCCGCCAGCAATTTGCCGGACTCCAGCGCCAGCGCCCATCGATCGCCCTGCTCTGCCAGCGCAACGCGCAGGCTTTCCACATCCGGATAATCCGCGTTCAGGGTTAACCGATCGCTGCCCACCAGTTCACGCACCTGGGCGAAAAACAGGACGTTAATCATGGGTCACCGCCTGAAAATCGCCGGATTTGCCGCCACTTTTGCTGATCAGGCGCAAATTATCGATGGTGATATCCTTTTGTACCGCTTTACACATGTCGTAGATGGTCAGTGCAGCCACCGATGCCGCGGTCAGCGCTTCCATTTCCACGCCGGTTTTACCGGTTAAGCGACAGCGCGACTCAACCCGCACCCGACTCTGCTCCGGCTCGGCGGTGAGCGTCACTTCGACTTTGCTCAGCATCAGCGGATGACATAACGGAATCAGTTCCCAGGTACGTTTGGCAGCCTGAATCCCGGCGATACGGGCAGTGGCAAACACATCGCCTTTATGGTGGCTGCCATCAATAATCATTTGCAGAGTATCGGGGTGCATCACCACCCAGGCTTCGGCGCAGGCTTCACGCACCGTTTCAGTTTTGGCGGAAACATCCACCATATGCGCCTCACCCGAGGCATTGATATGAGTTAATTGCGACATCGTTACGGCTTCTTTAAGTGCGAAATAAAGTTACACGGGCGGGTGCGGGCATCGAGCTGGTCGACAATAATGCGCTCCCACGCGCTGCGGCAGGCATTACCGGAACCCGGTATCGCAAAAATTAGCGTCTGGTTAGCCATTCCGGCCAGCGCACGCGATTGCAGGGTAGCACTGCCGATATCTTCGTATGACACCATGCGAAACAGCTCGCCGAAGCCTTCAATTTCACGGTCAAACAACGGCTGCAACGCCTCCGGCGTACTGTTACCGGCACTGAACCCGGTGCCACCGTTAATCAGAATCACCTGCACATCACTGCTGGCAATCCAGCTGGAGACAATGGCGCGAATCCGGTACTTGTTGTCTTTAACGATCGCGTGGTCAATGACCTGATGTCCGGCTTCAGCCGCGGCTTCACGCAGATAGTCACCGGAGGTGTCGTCCGACGCGTCGCGGCGGTCGGAAACGGTTAATACGGCAATCGCCGCAGGAATAAATTCGGAGGGTGTTTTGCCCATTATGCTGCTCCTGGCCGGTTAGCCGCCAATAAACGAGAGATTCTGAGTGATGCCAGTATTACCCTGATGCAGGAAGTGCGTCTGCTTTTTGCTTTGCAGACTGGCGGCAATGCGCGCCTGTAATTCCTGTTGCTGACCATCGCTGGCCAGCAAATCGCGCAGCGACACGCCACCGTCGCCAAACAGGCATAAATGCAACTTGCCGGTGGCGGAGACGCGCAGACGGTTACAGCTGGCGCAGAAGTCTTTCTCATAAGGCATGATCAGCCCGATTTCTCCCTGATAATCCGGATGGCGGAATACCTGCGCCGGGCCATCGCTGCGCGCGCGCGGCAGGCGCTGCCAGCCACGGCTGATAAGCTGATCGCGAATCACTTCGCCGGAAATATGGTGTTTACGGAACAGAGAGCCGCCGTCACCGGTTTCCATCAGCTCAATAAACCGCAGCTGAATCGGCCGGGGGCGAATCCAGTCGAGGAAGGTATCGAGCGTGTGATGATTAATATCGCGCATCAGCACGGTATTGACTTTGACTTTATCAAAACCGGCGTCAAAGGCGGCATCGATACCGCGCATCACCTGATGAAATTTGTCCTGCCCGGTGATGGCGTGAAACTGGCGGGCATCCAGGCTGTCGATGCTGACATTCAGCGCTGTCAGCCCGGCGTCACGCCATGCCGCTACATCGCGTTCCAGACGATAGCCGTTAGTGGTCACCGCCAGCTGACGGATGGCGCGATTCTCACGCACTGCGGCAATAATGTCGATAAAATCGCGGCGCAGCGACGGTTCACCGCCGGTCAGACGCACCTTTTCGGTCCCGGAAGCGGCAAACGCCCGGGTGACACGACGGATCTCATCCAGTGACAGGAAGCTTTTGTTGGTACTGCCTTGCGGTTTATAACCGTCGGGCAGGCAGTAGTTGCAACGAAAGTTGCAAACATCAGTGATCGACAGGCGCAAGTAATAAAACTTGCGCTCAAAATTATCAATAAATTGTGACACCAGAACACCTTTCCAATATGGGGAGATGCAGTCATTTCTTTCTGCACCCTGGCAGCTCAAAGGCTACGGCCAGTGCGCCATATCACGAGGACTTAGGCACAAAGGCTAGAGTGTGATTTACAGAACCGCTGCAAATCATGGTGAGAATAATTTTAGCGCTAACCGTAAGGCGTTACCAGAAGCAGTTTCGCTGTATATATTGATATATAGCGATCAGATTGCCACTTTTCACCACCTTTTCGCTGCATGATAAGTTAATATGCGCCCAATAACTTTGATACCCGTCAGTTATGTGGGGCATAAGCAGTTTGTGCTATAAAGAGCCGCAACCGGCAAAGATCAGTGACAGAGGAGTTTTGGTGAATGCGTAATCGCACGCTCGCGGATTTAGACCGTGTGGTGGCACTTGGCGGTGGACACGGATTAGGCCGTGTTATGTCTGCGCTGTCACCGCTGGGTTCAAGACTGACCGGTATTGTCACCACCACCGATAATGGCGGCTCTACCGGCCGCATCCGCCGCTCCGAAGGCGGTATCGCCTGGGGCGATATGCGTAACTGCCTGAATCAGTTGATTACCGAGCCAAGCGTTGCCTCAGCGATGTTCGAATACCGTTTTAACGGTAACGGCGAATTATCGGGTCATAATCTCGGTAACCTGATGCTTAAAGCGCTCGATCATCTCAGCGTCCGCCCGATTGAAGCGATTAACCTGATTCGCAACCTGCTGAAAGTCGATGCTTTTCTGATTCCGATGTCGGAACAGCCGGTCGATTTAGTGGCACTGGGTGCCGATGGCAACCTGGTGTATGGCGAAACCGATATCGACCAGTTAACACTGCCGCCGCAGGAACTGATGCTGTCGCCCGCGGTAAATGCCACCCGGGAAGCCATTGAGGCGATTGGCGAAGCCGACCTGATTTTAATCGGCCCCGGCAGTTTCTATACCAGCCTGATGCCGGTACTGCTGATGCAGGATATGGCGCAGGCGCTGCGTCGCACGCCGGCGACCATGGTGTTTATTGATAATCTCGGTCGCGAACTCAGTCCGGCAGCCGCCGGTCTGACGCTGGCCGATAAGCTGGCAATGATGGAAAACGTGATCGGCAAGAGGGTGATCGATGCGGTGGTGACCAGTCCGCAGGGCGAAACGCAAGGCACCGACGACCGTCTGCTGATTCGCGAGCCGCTGGAAGCCGCCGATATCAAATACCGTCACGACCGCCAGCTACTGCGTATCGCGCTGGAACATGCCATTCAGGCGATTGCCTGAATCCCTGCGGGCCGGACTTCCCGGCCCGCAGAGCAATAACACTCAGGAAGCGGCAATAAACAGTTCGCGCACCTGATGCAACTGGTCACGCACCGCGGCGGCCTCTTCAAACTCCAGATTCTGCGCATGCTGCTGCATCAGCGATTCCAGCTCATGAATTTTCTTCTGCAACGCTTGCGGCGTCATCGCCAGGTAGCTGCCTTCTTCCTCGGCCGCCGCGCGGGTGGATTTGCCACGACCTTTGGCTTTGTTTTTACCGGTGCCCTGACCAATCTGCAAGATATCGGCGATTTTCTTGTTCAGGCCCTGCGGCACAATGCCATTTTCCAGGTTGTACTGCTCCTGCTTCTCGCGACGCCGCTCGGTTTCACCAATAGCCTTCGCCATCGAGTTGGTAATGCGATCGCCATACAGAATCGCCTTACCGTTGATATTACGCGCGGCGCGGCCAATGGTCTGAATCAGCGAACGCTCTGAACGCAGGAAACCCTCTTTATCAGCATCCAGTATCGCCACCAGCGACACTTCCGGCATATCGAGCCCCTCACGCAACAGGTTGATCCCCACCAGCACGTCAAATTCGCCGAGGCGCAGGTCACGGATAATTTCCACCCTTTCTACGGTATCGATATCCGAGTGCAGATAGCGCACCCGCTCGCCATGTTCTTCCAGGTATTCGGTGAGATCTTCCGCCATCCGCTTGGTCAGCGTGGTCACCAGTACCCTTTCGTTAATCGCCGCCCGTTTGCGGATTTCCGATAACAGATCATCCACCTGCGTCCCCACCGGACGCACTTCGATAATCGGATCGAGCAGACCGGTGGGTCGTACCACCTGATCGATAATCTCTTCACCCGATTTTTCCAGCTCGTAGTTACCTGGCGTGGCCGAAACATAAATGGTCTGCGGTGCCAGCGCTTCGAACTCTTCAAACTTCATCGGGCGGTTATCCAGCGCCGACGGCAGGCGGAAACCATACTCCACCAGCGTCTCTTTACGCGCACGGTCACCGCGATACATACCACCAATTTGCGGAATGGTGACGTGGGACTCATCCACCACCAGCAGGCCATCAGCCGGCAAATAGTCAAACAGCGTCGGCGGCGCTTCGCCCGGCCCACGCCCCGACAGATAGCGCGAATAGTTTTCGATACCCGAGCAGTAACCCAGCTCGTTCATCATCTCCAGATCGAACTGGGTACGCTGCGAAAGGCGCTGCTCTTCCAGTAGCTTGTTATTCGCCAGCAGTACCTGACGACGTTCCGCCAGCTCCACTTTGATCTCTTCCATCGCCTGCAAAATACGTTCACGCGGGGTAACGTAGTGCGTTTTCGGGTAGATGGTGTAGCGTTGCAACACCTCGAGCACCTGGCCGGTCAGTGGGTCCAGTAACGAAAGTCGCTCCACTTCTTCATCAAACAGCTCAACGCGCAGCGCAATCTCATCGGATTCCGCCGGGAAGATATCGATCACCTCGCCGCGCACGCGGAAAGTGCCGCGCTGAAACGCCTGGTCATTGCGCGTGTATTGCAATTCGGTCAGGCGGCGCAGGATCGAACGTTGGTCGATAATCATGCCGCGCGTCAGATGCAGCATCATTTTCAGATAGAGATCGGGATCGCCCAGACCGTAAATCGCCGATACCGAGGCCACCACAATGACATCGCGGCGTTCCAGCAGCGCTTTGGTGGCTGACAGTCGCATCTGCTCAATATGTTCGTTCACCGAGGCGTCTTTCTCGATAAAGGTGTCAGAGCTGGGCACATAGGCTTCAGGTTGATAGTAGTCGTAGTACGAGACGAAATACTCCACCGCGTTATCGGGGAAAAACTCTTTCATCTCGCCGTACAGCTGCGCGGCAAGGGTTTTATTCGGTGCCAGCACCATGGTCGGACGATTGAGATCGGCAATCACGTTGGCGACGGTAAAGGTTTTCCCTGACCCGGTCACGCCCAACAGCGTCTGATGGGCAAGACCATCTTCCAGCCCTTCCTCCAGGCGTCGAATCGCCTCAGGCTGGTCGCCAGAAGGTTTAAATGCGGAATTGAGTTTAAAAACTTTGCTCATTGATGGGCTACCTGATGAAGAAATGCGCGAACCGGAGTGTAATTCTACTCCCCCTGGCCAAATTTTCCAGAAAATTATACTGGATATAATAACAGTTATTTCGCACAATGCGTCGGCAGACAGCAATCTGTCACTTTTGGGAGGATGGGTTGGGCAAAAGCCCGAGGATCGGCCGGAAAGGTTATCCCCAGAAGTTTTGACGCTTTAACAATTGTCAAGCGCACTGTAGCGAAAGCGTCATGTTGAAAATGCCATGAAAGCCGCAGGCTTGATTTTCATTAACTTATTGATTCTGTTTTAATTGATTGTTGAGTCGAGATAAGCACCAGTTAAAGCCGAAGCCGCGTCCGCTCTCGCTTGCCACATGTTTTCAGTATCTAATACACAAGGTTATCCACAGGAATAGTGGATAACTGATTTCAGCGCCCGAAACATCTGGTGTGTATAAATCTGTGCTGCACCCATTCTGCGCGCTGAAATATTTTTTTTTCGCTTTTTTTCATCTTTTGTTATCGCTAAACAGCGCAAGCAATGCATAACCTGGCGCACCATGCCACTGTTTTCGGTCACTGTTTTTTGCCATGGCTTACTGATGCGTCATGCCCTTTAGTGGCCCATTTGCACCAGTTGATCCGGCCTTAAGCACCGTGGCAGTGCAGGCCGGTATTACCCTCTGGTGATTATTTAACGCCGCTGACTAATTGATCGGCTTTACTGCCGTGTTTAACCTAAAAGTTAACTTTTTCTGAAACGAGCTGGCCTGTTAATTGCAGCACTGCCCGACCACCTCGCGCTTTCATTAACACCAGAGCGACAGCACGAAGCCGTGGCAACACCGTCTGGCGCGACTGACCGTCATTTGTCATCTCGCCAGAGCGGCAAAATCCGCTGCCATTGCAAGATTATCTGGAAGGAGAGTGTCCGATGTTAAGTTTACGTGCGGTTAATCAGTTTTATGGGCAGAACCACATTTTGTGGGATGTTGACCTCGATCTGCCGCCCGGTACCTGTACCGGGGTGCTGGGGCGTCCGGGGATGGGAAAAACCACCCTCGTCAACTGCATCATGGGCCATTTGCCGGTTAACAGCGGCAGCATGACCTGGCAGGAAGATGGCGCTCCGCCAAAAAACCTGCTGTTGCAGCCCATGGAGACCCGCGCCCGGATGGGCATCGGTTATGTGCCGCAGGGACGCCATATTTTCTCGCAGTTGACGATTGAAGAGAACTTACTGATTGCGCTACTGGCCGGACAGGACGATCGCCATCGCGCCATTCCGCCGATGGTCTACGAGCTGTTTCCTCATCTTTACTCGTTGCGCCATCAGCGTAGTGGCGAACTGTCGGTCGAGCAACAGCAGCAACTGGCGCTGGCGCGCGCGCTGGTCTTGCAACCGAAGTTACTGATTCTGGATGAGCCGACCGAAGGCATGTCGCCGTGGCTGGAGGAGGAAATGGGAAATCTGATTCATCGTCTTAACCATGATTTTGGCCTGACAATTCTGCTGCTGGAACAGCGTCTGTCGGTGATTCGCCGCGTGGCGCACTATTTTCTGCTGCTGCATCGCGGGCGCAACGTGGCGCAGGGCAACGTCGCTCAGCTGGATGATCCGATGGTCAATATGTGGCTGACAGTGTCGTAATGAGGCGGGACGACACAATGCGTCCCGCGTCGATTAATCCGGCAGACGCAGGAAGTCGCCTGCGCGGTCGAATGCCTCTGGGCTGGTGAGCCAGGGGATTTCACCTAAAAACGGTGCTGGCAGCCGCTGACGCAGCGTGGCGAGATATTCCTGATGTCGCTTACCTGGCGGCTCGACATCGTTAGCAATCCAGCCGGCAAACGGCAGTCCGGCGGCGGCAATCGCCTGCGCGGTCAGCATCGCGTGATTTATGCAGCCCAGCCTGACCCCGACCACCAGGATCACCGGCAGCTGTTCCAGTCTGACCCAGTCGGCAAAGGTCGTCTGTTCAGAGAGCGGCGTAAACCAGCCCCCCGCCCCCTCCGTCAGTACCCAGTCGGCTTTGGCGCTGAGCAGCGCCAGCCCGGCGGACAGTGCGCCAAACTCAATCGCCCGGCCCTGCTCTGCGCTGACGATATGCGGTGAGGTCGGCTCAAGAAACGCCAGCGGATTCACTTCATCATAATCCAGCGCCAGCGCACTGTATTTTTGCAGCGCCAGCGCGTCGCTGTTGCGTAATCCCGCGGGCGTTAACTCACAGCCTGATGCTACTGGCTTGTAGCCAACAGCACAGTAGCCCGCGCGAACCGCCGCCTGCAACAAGGCGCTGCTGGCAACGGTTTTTCCCACTTCGGTATCGGTTCCGGTCACGAACCAGCGTTTAATCACAATGAAATCACTCCAAAAACTAAATGGTAACTGAGCAGAAAACCGCGCGCGTCACGCTGCCAGACATTTTCCAGCTGTTGCAGGCGCTGGCGGGTCATCAGCCCGGTACTGCGTCCCTGATGCACATGGGTCGCGCCAATGCCTTTCAGCGAGCGCATCGCCGACAGCACGTCCGGGAACGCCAGCGTCAGCGTCTGCTGATTCAGTTGCAGCGCCTTTCCGCCACCGGCGGCGGCGATCTGTTCGACAGTCAGAAACGGATTCACATGTACCGCGCCATCGACCTGTAACCAGGCCTCGCGCACTTCGCTGAGCGAGTCCGCCGCCAGGGTGGAAAACAGCACTTTGCCACCGCTGCGCGTCACCCGGCACAGCTGGTTAAGCGCATGGGCTAAATCGTCGCACCACTGCACCGCCAGATTGCTCCAGCAAAGATCGACCGCGTTATCCGGCAGCGGTATCGCGTCGATATCACCGTGCAGATAGTGGTGCGCCACCTGACTGCTTTGCGCTTCAGCCAGCATCGCCGCTGAAAGGTCTAGCGCCGTCACCTCGCAGCCGCGCTCACGCCAGCGCTGGCTGAACCAGCCGGTACCGCATCCGGCATCCAGCACGCGGTGATAAGGCGTGATATCGGTCTGCGACATCAGTTGGTCACCGCAACGTCGTTGCAGCTCAGCATGCTGGTTATAACTGTGCGCGGCGCGACCAAATGCCTGCGCCACCGCCTGCTTATTCACCCTGAGCGTCATACAACCTCTCCAGTAATGCGTCGATATCTTCTGGCTGCTGGCTGGCATTCAGCGTGATGCGCAGCCTGGCGGTACCCGGCGGCACGGTGGGTGGGCGAATGGCCGTGACCCAGCAGCCGCGCGCTCGTAAGCGCTCAGCTAATGTCACAGCCGCCTGATTTTCCCCGACGATCAGCGGCTGGATGGCGGTCTGTGAATCGCCGAGGGTATAAGGCAGATCGCGCGCGCCACGGCGGAAACAGGCAATATTTTCGCCCAGTTGCTGCCGCAGCTCGTCACCCTGCTGAATCGCCCGCAGTGCGGCCTGGAGTGCACAGGCCTGTGCCGGCGGCATTGAGGTGCTGTAGATCAGATGGCGAGCGAACTGCAACAGGTAGTCGGCGGTATCGTCATCACAAAGCACCGCGGCTCCGCTGACGCCAAAAGCTTTGCCAAAGGTGACAACCAGCAGCTCCGGCTTAACCTGTTGCTGCCAGCAACTGCCGCGCCCCTGCTCGCCCAGCACGCCAATACCGTGAGCATCATCGACCATTAACCAGCTGTTAGCCTGTTGTGACAGCTGATGCAGCTGCGCCAGCGGCGCGACATCGCCATCCATGCTGAATATCCCTTCGGTCACCACCAGCGTCTCTGCCGCACCGTCACTGGTCAGCAATTTTTGCAGACTAGCGGGCTGATTATGGCTGAAACGCCGCAGGGTTGCCGGGCTGAGGCTGGCCGCTTCCAGCAGCGAAGCGTGTGCCAGCTTATCAGCGAAGATACGGTCACCTTTCGCCATTAACGCCGCAATTAGCGTCTGGTTCGCCGCAAAGCCGGAAATAAACAGCAAGGCGCGTGAATAGCCCAGCCAGTCGGCCAGCTGCGCTTCAAAATCGGCATGGACGGCACGGTAACCGGTGACATGACCCGAGCCGCCGGAGCCGACGCCGTAGCGTTCAGCCCCCTGCTGCCAGGCACGTATCACCCGTAGATCGTGGCTCAGGCCAAGATAATCGTTACCGGAAAAGTTGCGATAACGCTGACCATTAATCTCAATCCAGCGCGCATCGCCCTGATGATTGATAGTGCGCTGGCGCATGCGGCCGGTTTCCCTGCGCTGCGCCAGCGCCAGCTGTATACGGTGTTGCCAGCTCATCAGACCGCCGCGTTGTAGAACTTATCGCTATCGGCGCTAAACAGTTGTTCGGTCAGCACATGCTGCTGCTCGTTATCACCCGCGGCGGTCGTGGTGTGTTCAGGATTCAGTCCCAGCTTGCGGAACAGCAGCAGGTCTTTGTCTTCTTCAGGATTTGGCGTGGTCAGCAGTTTGCAGCCGTAGAAAATCGAGTTGGCGCCGGCCATAAAGCACATCGCCTGCGTCTGTTCGCTCATCTGCTCGCGACCGGCTGACAGACGGACATGGGAAGTCGGCATCATAATGCGCGCAACGGCGATAGTACGAATAAAATCAAAGGGTTCGACGTCTTCATTATCGGCCATTGGCGTGCCTTTCACTTTCACCAGCATATTGATCGGCACGCTTTCTGGCGGTACCGGCAGATTTGCCAGCTGAACCAGCAGACCGGCGCGATCCTTTACCGTTTCACCCAGGCCAACAATGCCGCCGGAGCAGACTTTAATCCCGGCATCGCGCACTTTACCCAGCGTATCCAGACGCTCCTGATAGCTACGGGTGGTGATCACGCTGCCGTAGAATTCCGGCGAGGTATCGAGGTTATGGTTATAAAAATCGAGACCGGCATTGGCGAGCCGGTGTGCCTGGCTGTCGTTCAGCGTGCCGAGCGTCATACAGGTTTCCATCCCCATCGCTTTTACCCCTTTCACCATCTGCTCAAGGTAAGGTAAATCACGGTCGTTCGGGTTTTTCCATGCTGCGCCCATGCAGAAACGGCTGGAGCCGGCGGCTTTCGCTTTACGGGCTGATGCCAGCACCTCTTCGACTTCCATCAGGCGTTCCGATTCCAGCCCGGTTTTGTAGCGCGCACTCTGTGGGCAGTACTTACAGTCTTCCGGACAGGCACCGGTTTTGATTGAAAGCAGCGTACTGACCTGCACCTGTCGCGGGTCGAAATGCTGGCGGTGCACCTGCTGCGCTTCGAACATCAGCTCGAGAAAAGGCTTATTAAACAGGGCCTGCGCCTGTGCGATTGTCCAACGGTTTGCCATTGCTTGCTCCAAAAAAGGGGATCGTAAATCTGTCGTGCTGAGTTATACTTGTAAACTAAATCTTTTTATTTTGGTTTACAAGTATCACTATGACCCCATCTGACCTCGCTTTCGACCGCCATCATATCTGGCACCCTTACACCTCGATGACCAATCCACTGCCCTGCTATCCGGTGGTCGCCGCGCAGGGAACCTCGCTGCAACTGAGCGACGGTCGCCAGCTGGTCGATGGCATGTCATCCTGGTGGGCGGCGATCCACGGTTACAATCACCCGCGTCTGAACCAGGCGATGCAGCAGCAGATCGGCCAGATGTCACACGTGATGTTTGGTGGCATCACTCACCCGTCGGCGGTGGCGCTGTGTCGCAAGCTGGTGGAGATGACGCCTGCGGCGCTGGAGTGTGTGTTCCTGGCGGATTCCGGTTCAGTGGCGGTGGAAGTGTCGATGAAAATGGCACTGCAATACTGGCAGGCGCGCGGCGAAAAGCGGCAGCAGTTTCTCACCCTGCGCAATGGCTATCACGGCGATACCTTTGCCGCGATGTCGGTCTGCGATCCGCAAAACTCGATGCATAGCCTGTATCAGGGATATCTGCCGAGCCATCGCTTTGCCGATGCGCCGCAGTGCCGTTTTGACGATAACTGGCTGGCGCGCGATGCCGATTCGTTTGAACAGCTGATCAGCACGCATAAATCGTCGCTGGCGGCGGTGATCCTTGAGCCGATTGTGCAGGGGGCGGGCGGCATGCGTTTTTATCATCCGCGCTATCTGCAACGGGTGCGTGAGCTGTGTGACCAGCATCAGGTGCTGCTGATTGCCGATGAAATCGCCACCGGATTTGGCCGAACCGGCAAACTGTTTGCCTGTGAACATGCCGGCATTACGCCGAATATTCTCTGCGTCGGTAAAGCCCTGACCGGCGGCACCATGACGCTTTCGGCCACACTGACCACCCGCCAGGTGGCAGAGACCATCAGTAACGGTGCGGCAGGCTGCTTTATGCACGGCCCGACTTTTATGGGCAATCCGCTGGCCTGCGCGGTCGCCAGCGAAAGTCTCGCCATACTGGCGGAAAACCACTGGCCAGCACAGGTCGCCAGCATTGAACAGCAGTTGCAGAGCGCCCTGTTGCCCCTGCGCGATCATCCACGCGTGGCTGACGCGCGCGTACTCGGCGCCATCGGCGTGATTGAAACCCACCAGCCGGTGAAGATGGCGGACATTCAGCAGTTCTTTGTGGAACAAGGGGTCTGGATCCGTCCGTTTGGCCGGCTAATTTACCTGATGCCGCCGTATGTGATTGAACCTTCAGCACTTAAGCAACTGACTGATGCGATTATCGCCGCTGTTGAACAGCCTGTGCTGTTTCAGGCGCGCTGACCGCCTGCTGGCGGGCATGGCGACGGCGGATGCACTACGCTTTTAGTCACTGACTAAAACGCAAAGGAGCCGATTATGTCGCAACAAACAGACACCAATCGTCGTGTAGTACTGGCGTCACGCCCCCACGGCGCCCCGACTGAAGCGAATTTCCGCATTGAGCATCAGCATGTTCCTGTCCCGGCCGAGGGGCAGGTATTACTGCGCACCGTCTGGCTGTCCCTTGACCCTTATATGCGCGGTCGGATGAGCGATGCCCCCTCTTATGTACCGCCGGTAGCGATTGATGACGTGATGGGTGCCGGTACCGTCGCGATTGTTGAACAGTCTGAGCATGCGGACTATGCGCCAGGCGACTGGGTGGTCAGCCAGAGCGGCTGGCAGGACTTCGCCCTGTCGAACGGTAAAGACCTGTTTAAACTGAGCGGCCCGGTTCTGAAGCATCCTTCATGGGCGCTGGGAATGCTGGGCATGACCGGTTTTACCGCCTATATGGGGCTGCTGGATATTGGTCAGCCGCAGGCGGGCGAAACCGTGGTGGTCGCAGCCGCCACCGGTGCCGTAGGCTCGATTGTCGGGCAAATCGCCAAACTTAAAGGCTGCCATGTAATTGGTATCGCTGGCGGTGCGGAGAAATGTCGCTACGCCGAGGAAGTACTGGGCTTCGACAAGTGCCTGGACCACCATCAGGACGATCTGGCGGAAAAACTGAAACGCTACTGCGCAGACGGCATTGACGTCTACTTCGAAAACGTCGGCGGCAAAGTATTTGATGCGGTACTGCCGCTGATGAACAGCAAAGGCCGCATTCCAATGTGCGGACTGATCGCCAGCTACAACGCTACCGGCCCGTCAGCCGGCCCGGACCGCCTGACGCCGTTCCAGGGCGCGATTCTGCGTAAACGTCTGCGCGTGCAGGGCTTTATCATTACCCAGGATTATGCCCACCGCTTCGAGGAATTTTTCCGTCAGATGAGCCAGTGGGTAGCTGAAGATCGCTTTGTGTTCCGCGAAGATGTGGTCGATGGTCTGGATAACGCGCCAGAAACCTTTATCGGCATGCTTGAAGGTAAAAACTTTGGCAAAGTAGTGATACGCGTCGCCGCCGATCAGCCTGGAGAGCAAAAATGAAAGTGTTAATGCTCCTGACCTCTCACGATCGGCTGGGTGACACCGGCAAGCCGACCGGCTTCTGGCTGGAAGAGTTTGCCGCGCCTTATTATGTGTTTAAAGATGCCGGTATCAATGTGGTGCTGGCTTCACCGCTGGGTGGCCAGCCACCGCTTGACCCGGTCAGCGATCGGCCCGATGCACAAACTGTCGATACCGACCGTTTCCGTCAGGATTCCGCCGCGCAGCAGGCGCTGGCTAATACCGTAAAACTGGAAACCATCGACAGCAGCAAATATGACGCGGTATTTTATCCGGGCGGTCACGGCCCGCTGTGGGATCTGGCCGAAGATAAGTACAGCATCGCGCTGATTGAAAACCTCTATGCCAGCGGTAAACCGGTCGGTGCAGTTTGTCATGCTCCCGGCGTACTGCGTCACGTTAAAAACGCTGACGGCACGCCACTGGTGGCCGGCAAGCGCGTGACAGGGTTTACCAACAGCGAAGAACAGGCGGTCGGACTGACTGACGTCGTGCCGTTTTTGGTGGAAGATCAGTTGAAACAGCTGGGCGCTCAGTTTGAACGTACCGATGACTGGGGTGTGTACACCCTGACCGATGGTCATCTGGTCACCGGGCAGAACCCGGCCTCTTCCGCCGCTGCGGCTGAAGCGTTGCTGAAATTACTCCATCGATAAATCATTCACAGGAGCGTTAATGAGAATCTATAGCCACGACCTTCATCACGGAAAGAAGATGCCGCAGCGCCATGTGTTTAACGGCATGGGCTATCAGGGAGAGAATATATCTCCGCATCTGGCGTGGGATGAAGTGCCATCCGGTACTAAAAGTTTTGTTGTCACCTGTTACGACCCTGATGCGCCGACCGGTTCCGGCTGGTGGCACTGGGGTGTGGCGAATATTCCGGCCAGTATTACGGTGTTGCCGCAGGGTGCCGGTTCCGCTATTGCCGAACTGCCTGAAGAGGCGGTACAGACCCGTACCGATTTCGGTCAGGCCGGTTACGGCGGTGCCGCACCGCCACAAGGCGAATCGCATCGCTATATCTTCACCGTTCACGCGTTGGATGTGGAAAAGCTGGAGGTCGATGAGCACGCCAGCGGTGCCATGCTCGGTTTTAATGTGCACTTTCACAGCCTGGGAAGTGCGTCATTAACCGTGATGTTTAATTAAATAGTGGGCGGCGTTTTCGCCGCCCACTGTCATTACAGCTGATGAATCACCACCCACATCGGCCCCTGGCCTACCGCGTAACGCGCTAACGGGTTAAGCAGCCCGGTCTCAGCGGCGATGTTATACACTTCGATATGGTGCGACTTCTGCCCTGCCGCCACCAGATACTGACCGCTGTGGTCGATATTGAATCCGCGCGGCTGCTGTTCAGTCGGCTGATAACCCACAACCTCCAGCAAACCACCGTCTTCACTGACGCTAAACGCCGTCACCACACTGGCGGTACGGTCACAGGCGTAGAGAAAACGGCCATCCGGCGTCAGGTGAATATCGGCCGCCCAGCGCGTATCGCTAAAGCCCTGTGGCATCATATCCAGGCTCTGTACCCGCTCAATGTCGCCCTGCGCATTTTTCAGCTGCCAGACGTCAACGGTGCTGTCCAGCTCGTTAACACAGTAGGCATACTGTTGATTAGGATGGAACGCCATATGGCGCGGCCCCGCGCCCGCAACGGTGGTGACCTGCGCCTGAGGACGCGGTTCCAGCTGACCGTCTTCGCTCAGTGAAAACAGGCAGATACGATCCTGTTTCAGTGCCGGAACAAAGACCGTCTGGTTGCTGATATCCACATTCGCCGAGTGGCAACCTTCCAGCCCGCCAATCACCTGGCTCGGTTCCTGCGGCAAACCATCGGCACCAATCGGGCTGATGCTGAAAGAGGCATCGTTATATGAGGCGCTGAACAAGAAGCGACCGCTGCGGTCGGTGGAGATATGGCTCGGGCTGCCCGGCAGCGAGGCCTGTCCGGCCTCGGTCAGCGTCCCGTCTGCGCCAATGCGGAAGGCGATAACCCGAAAATCAGGGCGTGCACCGACGTAGAGAAAACCCTGGGTCGGATTCACCACCATGGGCTGAACCTGTCCGGCCACATCAACCACTTGCAGTAAGGTCAGCTCGCCCTGTTCGCTTAACTGCCAGACGTGGATTTGCTGACTCTCGGGGCTGGCGGTGTAGACAACTTGTTTCATGAATGCTCCTTGTTCAATGCCTGAAATTGAGACCTGCCGCAAAGCGTAGCGCTTTTACGGCAGCCCGTCAGATGGATTTGTCGCCTGCTGGTTTGGTCGAAACCGCAGCAAGGTGTAGTATCATTGACTTGTTAATAATTACCACCGGAATGACTTATGAGCTATCGCGTTATTGCCCTTGATCTCGACGGCACTCTGCTGACCCCCAATAAAACCATACTCCCTGAATCGCTGGAAGCGCTGGCGAAAGCCCAACAGGCTGGCGTAAAAGTGCTGATCGTCACCGGTCGTCATCACGTGGCTATCCATCCTTTTTATCAGGCACTGGCGTTAGATACACCTGCAATCTGCTGTAATGGCACCTATTTGAATGTGTGACGCTTATTACAACATTTTCAACCATCCAGGGCAATACGCCAGTATCCAACGCTGTTCCAGTGCTCAACAAGACTCCTCGCCTTGTTTCGTCGTAGCCGCAAAGCGGTGTACTATCGGAAAAACTACATACCAAAATCAGGTGAATCAGTACATGGACTATCAGGTAATCGCCCTTGATCTGGACGGCACTTTATTGACGCCAGAAAAAACTATTTTACCAGCCTCATTAACTGCCCTACAGAATGCCCGTAAATCAGGGGCAAAGGTTGTCATAGTTACCGGACGACACTTTGTAGCCATCCATCCTTTTTATCAGGCATTAGCACTGAATACACCAACCATATGTTGTAACGGTGCTTTATTGTACGATTACGCCGAAAAAAGAGTTATTGCCTCAGACCCATTACAACCAGAACAAGCTACTCAATTAGTGAACCTACTTGATAGTTACAATGTCCATAGTCTGATGTATGCCGATGATGCCATGTTTTATCAAAATCCAACGGGGCATATTATCCGTACAGAAAATTGGGCTAAATCTCTTCCAGAGTCACAACGTCCAGTATTCAAACAAGTACCCTCTCTGAGTGAAGCCTCTCAAGATGTTGATGCTATATGGAAATTCGCCCTTACTGATTCTGATACTGAAAAACTACATCGCTTTGGTCAGATCGTAGAGCGTGAGCTTGGCCTTGCTTGTGAATGGTCTTGGCACGACCAAGTAGACATAGCACAAGCCGGAAACAGTAAGGGTAAACGCCTGGCACAATGGGTAGAATCACAAGGTTTATCTATGAGCCAGGTAATAGCCTTTGGCGATAATTTCAACGATCTAAGTATGTTGGAGACTGCTGGCTTGGGTGTTGCTATGGGTAACGCTGTTGATGAAGTGAAAGCGTGTGCTGATTTAGTAATAGGTAACAATACGGAAAATGGAATTGCTGATGTAGTAAACCAGTACTTTTCAGTAGAAAAAATTACAGCGTGAAACTGAAACAGGGATGTTCGATATGATAAAATTCACACCTGAAAATGGAATGAGAACTTATATTGATGAACAGTTAGCTCAGTTTAGTTTTCAATATGATGATAGCTTAACAACAATTGAAAATTTAAAAGCTGTTTTCGCCTTACAAAGAAGAATACCAAGCGATAAAAGAAGATTAGTAATCGAACTACCAGGAATTCAAGTACCTGAAGGAACAGAAAAGGCATATGAATCCATCAAGAGGAAACTTACCCTTGGGTTAACAATAAATCCGCATCTTTCATTGAGTACAACAAAATATATTTACAACGACCTACTTTTAAACTCTTGGAATATTCATCACCTACATCTTTCTGAAGAACCCTTTAAAAATGGATTCTTTAAGCGAACAGGTCCTGTTTTATTTTGTATGTTTTTTGAAAACGCCGTCATTTTCATAGACATTATGCCTCATGGAAGAGGATATTCTGATGTTTGGGTAAATGAAAATCTGATAAAAAAAATTCATAAGTATCTTCCTGAATCTATAGAGCACTTTAGAGTGAAAGGTATCACAGGACATAATTTAGATACTAAACAACGCATGGCATTACGCAATGCTCATTGTAACTATGCTATGCAAATGGAAGATGGAACTGTTTATCAACTATTTGGAACTATGACTAATGGTGATAGTTTCCATGACGTACGTAGATTAATGTATATTCAAAGAATGGTAGACTATTACTCTCAGATAGTCCAAACCAATCAGAAAGAAATCAGGCAGTCATTAAATTTAAAAGAAACAGAAAGTTTAGAATTGACGATAGCTTTTCATGATAACGATGTAAAACTTTATGCTAATCAGCAAAACGTCATGATTAATATAAATACTCCCAAATGAAAATGGCCTCGGTTAAGAGGCCTACATAATCACTTCCCTAAATCAAGAAAAGACTTTGGAGGCTTACTGATAATCATTTGTACACCATCTTTCGTAGACTTAAGTGATTTCATTAACTTTCTAGCCGCATCAGGTAGTTTACTATGCTTGACAACCAGATAACCTCCCCTGACTTTTTTAATGACACCATCTCTTTCAAGTTGTTCAAAGTCGATCGCTGCGTACTCTTTTGCTTGTGCCACTATTGTACTTAACATCTCTTCTTTGGATACATCATTTTCATTTTTCATAATAGCCTCGAAGCTCATTTATACTTTTTTAGATTATCAGCATAGTCTATGAGTTATCAAGAGACATACTGAAAAATGGCAATATACATATCAAAAGCATTACCGACAATCAATGTTTAATAATTAGATTGTAATCATTATGAATTTTGCTCCACTTAATTTAAAAAAAGCCCCATAAGGGGCTTTCTAATTAGTTACCACTAAGTAACAAAATGATGATTCTGATAATGTCAGATAGTGGGAATGAGAATAAAACGATACCAAAGTAATCTAAGATAGGTACTAAGATATAGTTATAAACAAGAATACCAGTACACGCATAACCTAAAAATGATCTCCAGCCTTTTCCAGCCTTGATCTCTTCACGGTTTGTTTCCTGTGCTTCACTTGTTTTTTCTGTTTCAAGTTCGTCTTTTGACTTAGCAACTTCGGTTTTGTTCTTACTGATAAGACTTATACCGCTTTTGATAAGGTCAATGATAATACTTAACATATGTTATCCTTGTATTTGGCAAACACAAGAAACTACGCGATGACCTTTAAAGATGTGGTTGTAAGATAATAGTACCTTTACTTCTACTTGTTCTTTCATTAGTTCAACCATCAATGCATCATCTTCATTTACTTTAGGTGTTGTATGATGATGAAAGCTATATACGACTAAATCACCTTTTGTTTTATCTACTTTCTTTTTTATGAGCTTACTACCAGATAGTGCTTTATCATATGGTAATGTTACACTTACTGGTTGGATTGTCTGAAAAGAAAAATCTGTTAGTACAGAATGATCATAACATGGGAAATTTTCTAAGTTATCCATCTTACTTCCTCCAACGGTAATCAAACGTACCGCGTAATGTTCTTAATTGTTCTATTACTTGCTTCTCGGTTTCATCATAGAAATCAAACAATGGTTTTCTACCAACGGAACCATAATAACCAATCACCCTTTGTTCACGTGCCAGTTTAGGATTACGTTTAGAGGATTTCTTGGTAGTGTCGATTAAGTACGTGTTACCGTTCCTACTCTTCACCTTTTTGTATTTATCACTCTTGGTTCTTGAACGTAGCTGTGTAATGTTACCTTGCTTAGTTAACTTAGCATTCTGGTACGGTATAATCTTACCTTCATTAACACGTTTATATGCTGGATCAAGAATGTACTTTAGATATGATGTTTGATTAGGTAGTAGAATGATTTGGTTCACTGTATTGAACTCACTTATCTTTCTAAAGTTAAAGTACATACTCTTTCCAGTAAACGCGACACCACCACCCGCAACATCATTATCAATCTTTCTTTGAATGTGCTGTGTAACAATACGCATACGGCTACTTAATTCTTTCTTAAACTCTTGTCCTATCTTTGGGCTATTCTTGTTTATGAATCGCTTCATATCACTAGGGCTATTGCTGTTTCTCCAAGCCATATCTATTCCTTAATTGAGTATTTCATATAATGATTGAAGGATTCCACGTATACGTACCGCATCTTTTCCACTCGGTAATCTCGCCTTATGCATTACAGCAAGGTTTAGATTACCCGTTTTTAGTCCTTCGTTTATGATTAATGCTGTTTCTACAAAAAGTGTTTCTTTCATCGAAGGGAAAGCCCACAAAATGGTTCGAGTATAATTCACCCCTTCTTCAATCTTGGAATTAACTATCTTTGAACTTGAACTGTACTCACGCCATCCGTTTTCTATTGAATTATCTTTTAGTTTCTTAATGTCCTTAACTCTCTTGTACATCTGTTTGCTACCTATGTAGCTTGTGTTATCTTCAAATTGGAACAAATACACGAATCCTACATAACTACCGTTTGTTAATTCCTTCTCACTCCAATCTTCGTTGTATTGCCATGCTTCCATATAAATACCTTATAAAAATTATCATAAGGTATTTATTCAATGGATATAAAAACACGACTCATAGATTATGAGGGATCACGAGCATATCAAACACGTATGGGGTACTTTAGAAACAACAAGTATTATCCATATAAGGATAGTGAAGGGTTCTTAACCGTAGGATTCGGGCATAAAGTACTACAAGGTGACAATTTCAATAATGGTATTACTGAGGTAGAAGCACTTCACCTACTTGATAAAGATATTGCTATAGCAGAAAGCCATCTAAGTAAACTAAACCTAATCATTCAAAAAGATTGGCAAGACTTCATGATCATCATGATTTTTCAACTTGGCCTATCTGGAACGATGAAGTTTAAAAAGATGATTCAGGCATTACGTGATGCCAACTACCCCGAAGCAATTAAACAAGCAAAAGATAGTTTATGGTATCGTCAGACACCAAATAGAGTTAATGCGATGATCGCAAAATTAACCAACAAATAAGAAAAAGGGATAGTACCGTAATTGATACTATCCCTTTTTTGTTACTGCTTTGATTGTTCAAGAATAGTAATAATCCTTTCAAGTTTGATATCCAATTCGTGAATTTGAATTTCAAGGTTTCGCAAGGTTTCTTTCATCTTGTCTTGTTCATCGCTTAGACGTGTAATGTTACTATCCTGTACCGCAATGGTTGTTTCAATATCAGACACACGACTTAGTAAGTCATTAGTATCTTTTGTATTGTCACGAAAAATAGTATATATCAGTACCAAACCACTAATAACCAAAGCAAGAATTGTTCCCATACCCATTTAGTACTTCCCTATTTTATATTTTTGGTAATAGTATTTATCACGCATTATATAAAGGCTGATCACCAGCACGATATAAGAATGATGACCAGTTAGCGGGAACATTAAGTGAAGCAATACCACTACGTGATGTTGTACACATTACATATATATAATTCCAGTTACCACGACCTACAGGCGGTACATATATAGAATTCAATCTGAAAGATGTAGAACTACCACCGTTACCAGCATCATAATAATAGAGATTAGTTAAACCGATTCCATCACCACCCATACGAATATAGAAGTATTGACGTTCATATGAGGTTAAACCAATTGATAAATCACTATCAAAATAACGTGGAAAATCTTCACCACGTATACGCAATGCTATATAGTGTTGGTTAGCTACTGGATTTAATGCGGCCTGCCCACCTGATACAGTCTTAGAGCCAAAGATAAACGGTACAGGGTTGATACCAGTTGATTGTGGACGGCAGATATCACCTACGATACGTGCGGCACTGAGAGTACCAAGAATGTTACAGTTTTCATTAATAGTAACGTTGTTCAGTACACCAGATGTTGCCTGTATATTTCCACGTACAGAAACGTTACCAAACCAGGCATTACCATTTTTATTGATAGCCCAGCCATTCACACCATCCCAATTACTGGATTGTATCTGCTGGCTAATCTTCGCTGAGTCGATCACGCCGTCCATGATGTGGGCGTTACGGATTGCGGCATTGGCAATTTTAGTATTGTCGATTGCGGCATCCTGAATTTTCGCACGGGAAACGGAAAGGTTATTTATCATAGCCTCATTGATGCTCGCTGATGCTATCACCGCTGAGTTGATATAAGTCTTACCACCCTGAACCACAAACGGATATACCCTGTCTGATAGTTTGGCACTGTCAGTACTGATGATGCTAAAGCGATCCGCCATTACGGTAAACACTGATGTTTTTTCATCTGCTGCTAAGGCAATGCCCGTTACGTTACCGTTGTTTGATACCTGTAGCTGCCAGCGTGAACCAAGTTCATCTACGATCTGTTTCTCAACAATGCCAGTAGCCGTATCACTGTTAAGTAGGCTATCAATAACATCTTCGTTCAATTTGCTGTATGGAACCTTCGTATTCTGGTTAAAGCCGATAGTAGGCGACCATACCAATTCATCCTGTCCGAACACGTCATAGGCTGCTACTCGTGCGAACCATGAACCATCTTCAATACCAAACGATGCTGAATAGCGGTTAGCACTGCTAAAGTACTTCGAGCCTGAGCTAAACCCTTCATCAAGTGCGATTTGTAGAACGATTCCCGCATAATCCGGTACGTTTGATTCTGTCCAGTCAATGAACACGGAATCATAGCCGCTCTTAAGGTTGATCCCTAACAACTGTGGATGCTGTGGGTTACTAACTTCAATCTGAACTTCTTCGCTATAGATACCTGTACCCCAACCATGAGCGATGATCCCAAACACACGGTAACGGCTTAGGCCATCACTGGTATTCATTGAATATGAGTACGTCCAGTTGCTTGTAGTGGTGTAATATGACGTGATGTAATTACGATAACGGTCATACACACGGATTTCATAGTATTTGAAGAAATCAGCAAAGGTTTTACCATTAACAGCTAAGTTATTCTGATCATCCCAACGGAAAATAAAATCTTGAGCATAAGTCTGGTTTAAACCAACATCATCATTAACCATATCAAGGTTAGTAATCTTCGGCAATGCGAAAATAACTTGTGGTGTTTGATTATAGATAGCTACTAAATCTGATGAATAACCTAATGTGTTATAAGCCTCAATAGCAAAATCGTACTGTACACCATATAGAAGATTTAATATCTCAAAACTCGTAGAGTACTGCCCTACGTTACCAATGTTGATCCACACACTGGAATCACTGCGTTTATAACGAATCTTGTAACCACGTACAGTTGTATCCTGTGATAAATCCCATGTTAACAGTACTGTATTACCTGATGCCGTAGCCCCTAAGCGTTGAGCCTGTAGATTAGTTGGCGGTTGTACGTATGTTGGGTTAGGTAGATTAGTCAATCCATCCTGTGGGAATTGTCCCGGATCTTTCCCTTGATAGATACCATCATCATATGAAATCGCTGTTATCTGAATAATACCCGCTTTATCAACAGTCATTGGTACAGTACGTTGAATACATCTGTACTTGTTATTACTAAATCCAGCTTCTTTAAAATCAATTGTAAACACATCATATACTTTTAAATCTGTTACATAGGTATTGAAAGTAATCGTGTTCGTAATGTACTTAGATTTAAGTAATTCAATGTTACTAAGAATAGCAAGCTGATCTTTATCCTGTACCCAAAGATAGTTTAAATCCTTCTTGATAATATAACCATCTTTAGCAATGGATGCGTTACTAATAGCATCACTTGGATAACGGATAATATCTTGTGAATAGTCATTACCTGGGTTTGTATAAGTACTGTCCATTGTATTAAAATAATCAGACTTAGAACCTGTTGTGATATTCACACTACCAAGAATATTCGTTTCATCAAAATGTACACTTGGAATATCTGGAGTATCTACCGTTAGATAGTACATACCATTTGATTCATACAATACACCACCAAATGTTTGTAGAATATTTTCAATGTTTTCCTTAAATGATTTATCGTACTGAATATTACCATTTGAATAAAAATGATTATTAGCACAATAGTTAGCCATATTACGGAAACTTGTCATATCAATATCATTCGAATTCAAACCAAACCCAAATTCTGTATTAGTTATAAAGTCATATAATTGGCTTGGTGGATTACTTGAAGGTTTACGCACATTATCAGTTAAGTCATAGATCATACGTCCACGCATTTCTACCGATAGTGTATAGTTCTGATTCGTTAAAATCCCATCAATCAATGAATCGTTGGTTTTCTTGATTACGGTACAGATCTGTACAAGACCATCACCACGCATATTATCATTCCATTGACTGCCACCATATTGACGGGCAAGCGTCATAGAACCACCGTATGACGGTTTACCAAAACGTACTTCAATCTGTAGATATTTGCGGTACTTCTCTATCATCATTGACGTAGGTACTTGGCCTTCTGTGGTGATGTACGCACCATCCATGAGTACCGGAGCATTATCAAAATAGATCTGCTTGATTACACCTTGTGATTGTTCCCCTGGTACTTGCCCGATTTCACCAATACTGATAGCGTGAATCGTACATAACTGGTTTGATGTACCACTGTAAACATTCTGCCAAACCACAATAGAACCTAATTTGTTATAGGCTACTTCTGTTGCGTTACGGTTAGAACCACCGTATGAAATTGGGATACCAGTACTTGGCGATGTTGATCGGGCATTATTGCTTCCCGTACTTGGGTACGATACCCCCATTTGACCTACATTCATCATCTGTGATGAGCTGATGTAAGATAGTGCTGCTGTACCAATACCTATAGCTATTACTGCTGCTAAAGCTAAACCTGCTGCGTATGCCGCTGCTGCTGCTGATGCCCCTGCGATAATAGCTACGGCTACTGCTGCTATTGCCATAGTTATTCCCCTTTGAATCTATATATTTTGTCTTTCTCATTTGGGATATATTGAGATACGATATAATTTGTTTTATCCTCGGATAAAATAATGACTTTCCCACGCCAATAAACAGTACTGTGACCTGATGAAATTATAATATCCCCATCAAGTGGTTTTGTTACTAATTGGCCTTTGTCTTTACACAATAGAAGTAAGGTAGAATAGCTACAGTTATCTTTAGCATATTTTCTACCTGCTGTTGGTGATGTGTATTTTTGATAGATTTCATCACGGTAATTACTGCCAGTGATCATATCAATTACTGTTAGCACCATGATATGACAATCATTAGTACCGTACACTAATGGTTCACCAACTAAACCACTTAGGTACTCTGTTATAAATCCGTTTTTCATTATTTCTTACTACTCTTCCAGAATTGCTCTGAACTATTTAGTATGCCAATTAGGTCAAAGAACTTATCACCAGTGTGTAATGATTGGTGTACTGATGTACTGGATAACAGGCGTTGTGTTTGGTCTAATTTCTTCCACAATGAATTTAGATTTACTGTTGTTTCATTAGTGGTATTACCTGCTGTGTTGTTGAAGTCTGAACTAAAGTAATCAATGTAACCACTAAACATACGATAGGCATATAGGATTCCCCCTGTTGCTGGGTTAACAATACCCATCCAGATATTAACTTTGGCATCATTCCATAATCCACGTAATGCCATAGATAGATAATCCTGGCTTACGTTACTTACTTTCAATGAAGTACCGTTATTGTTAATTTGGTTCTTTTCTACATAGTTAGCAAAAGATGAATCAAGGAAATCAGGTACGGACTTATAATTAATACCATTATAGTTCTGATCGGCTATAGCATCAGTTAGATATATGTTACTTCCAGTTGCTGGAAGAATATCAATCAACTTAACCATAACCCCACATTGATAGAGTTCTTTTTCTGTTAGAACGGTTTTGTTATCGCCACGTGTAAGATTCCAGTACGCGATAAGATCCGCATTAGTTAGTACATTGCTTGGAATTGACATAAATTAACCTCTGATGTTTTCGGTTGCGTTTATTGTCACTTCCATAATGTTTGTACTTGGCATTTGGTATGCTGCGTTCTGTGGTGTAAGAATAAATGAACCTTGAATATTGTCATAATTCATTACTTCCCCAAGTTGGATGTTTTTGATTAATCCAGGGAAGATAGTAATCACGTTGCCACTGTTGGCTATGATTCGATATAGTTTCTTGTGTCCGGTAAACTGAACTACAGTACCAACCTCAAGAGTATTAGCATTAACGGCAATTGATGTTGCCCCCGCTGTCCTTGCTGCTGTTGCCTGTACTTGTGATGCCTGAGTACCGTTATAATCTGACCACCAACCAAGAGATATATCAAACGGTCTACCTTGACCATAAAGAGCATAGAAGTTAGCAAGTTCAGCACGGTTCATCTTGTTTAGAGTGACTTTAAAACTAAGTGTGAAGTACTGCGAACCTACAACACGTGTAATAGTTTCACCTGTCCACGTCTGGTTTTGATAGTGCGGTATATTGTCCGTTAACATGAACTCACTGATAAGAGCGTTATTTAACATATTATTATTCCTTTAAACGTTAGCCAACAACCCATGTGGGCTATATGATATTTATACGTTATTCTTCTGAGATTTACGTGTTGCCTGAACAATAGTATCGGCGTGTTTATCACACATCTTTTGAAAATCAGAATCAGAAATCTGACCATTACTATTAATAATTAACGGTGCGTCAATTTTAATATCACCAGTACCGCCACTATCTTGATTACTGAGATACTTAGTTAGATCCTGGTTCAATGATTTACCTACTACACGTTCACCCTTTTCAAGATTGTATGTACCAGTACTTGGTAGTGAATCCCAGCCATCATGGGCTTGACCCTGAATAGTTGTACCTTTGATAGTACTGACCAGTTGAGCACCCTGTGCGGCTACCTGTAGACCTGCTGCGATCCCCATAGGCCAACCAAGTTTGATAGCCTCGGATATGCCCTGCTGGATGTTGATTACTGCCTGAGCAATAGCAATACCTTTACTCACGGCAAAAGCTGCCTTAGCCGCTGCTGATGATTCACCGAACACGCCAGCCATGATAGTTCCTACATCACCCGCACCAGTAGCCCACATACCTAAAGTGTTTGATAGTGCGTCTGCGGTTAATCGCCCACGTTTGATATCGGCGTTGGCCTGAATCGCTGTTAGCTGATCCTGGTACTCCTGGAATCCAATTACTTTGGCATCGTATAGAGCTTCAGCCCCATCCTGGTTCTCTTGTTGTTCAGTGTTTACTTGCTGTACCTGTGTTGGATCTGGTGAGAAGTCCAACGGGTTCTTGTACCCTAATCCCTGACTTGCTGTGTCACCTGTCCACGTCTTACCCGCTGCTGCTGCTTTGGCCTTAGCCTCTGGTGTGGTATTCGGATCACTGGCAATTGCGGCAATATTTTGTGCTTGTTTTAAACGGTCTGTTTCAGCAAGCATTTCATCAACCATAGTTTTGTACTTAGTCGCACGGCTTTTATATTGCTGATCTAACATTGCTGTAATTTCAGTTTCATTCTTACCAGCTAATTTACCTGCTGTACTGATACGTTTTTCAATTTCATCTTGTTCATAGTTAAAACGAGTAATACGTATCTGTGCTTCGTTAGTACCGATCTGTGATAAGGTTTGTTCTAATAGTGCTTTTGCTCTTTTAGTTTGTTCATTAATCTTATCTTGTGCGGCTTGTGCTTTCTTGGCTGCTGCTTCATCTTTCTTTGCTTTATCTTCACGTGCTTTATCTTCATCGGCTGTTAGGCTTTTTACTAACTTCTCACGGTTAGCTTTATAACCTTCATCAAGTTTAGCTAAATCGGCATTCATTGCCGCTTCATCACCTTTGTAAGCACGTGCTAAAGACTCTTTAATCGTTGCTCGTAGTTGTTGGTGAGTAGCATCAAGAGTATCAATCTGTGCTTGTGTCTTTTGCTTCGCTGATAGATAAGGTTTCAACGCTGAATCAATAACACTCTTATCTAAACCCTTGTTATATTGCTCTTGTTGTTTGGCTAAAAGATTATGTGCGGCATCAAGATTTGCTAAAAGATTTTCAAAAGTCTTATTATTAGCTTCTTGTTGCTTCTGCTGTTCTTCTACCACCTGAGCACCATAGATAGACGAGTTTTTCTGAATCTGTTGTTGGTACTGTTGTTGGTATTCCTGTACTGCCTGTATACCCTGCTTACTCGTAGCTGCTGCGGCTGCTGCCACTGGCTTACTGTTGAGAATCTTAGTCATTAGATCAAGAATATCAGCAAGACTTTTAGCAACAGGGGCAAGTGTTGAATTTCGCCACGTATCCCATGCTCTTGATAGATTATTTGTTGCCGTTCTATATTCTTCAAATTGTCGTGATTGCTCTGCTGTTAACTGAATATTTTCATTAGCAAGGCTATTTTGGTACTCTTGTTCAGTACTGAATTCTCTATATATAGTCATGCGTTTAGTAGCATCGTTAGCTACGGTTTCCATCATCTGTACAATCTGAGCCTGACTAAAGCCCATTTGTTTAGCTTGATAGTAAATCTTAGCAATAATATCTTCACCGCTTTCTACTGCTTTCTGTAACTCAAACATATTCAATTTCAATGGTTGAATTACATCGGTTAGCATAGAACCAGCGTTATTAGTGATAGCATCGCCTAACTTGTCCTTAGCATCTTTCATCTGATCGGCTACTTGATCCATAGTTAAACCTACGCCAGCAAACATATTAGCCGCCTGTTGTATCTGTACTATGCCAGTTTGTGATAGTGATGCTGCCTGAAAGACTTCAAACGCCTTTTCTGATTGTTCTTGTACGTTGGCTAATGTGGCGGCAATGGCGATACCTGCGACCCCTACCGCACCAGCGAAACCAGACATAGCTTTAGCCGTGGTTGATAGTCCGGTATTGAAACCACCGAACACCCCGCCAGCACGATCCCCAAAATCACCTATATCATTTGCTGCGTTTTTTAATGATTTTTGTAGTCCAGATTCATCACCTGTGATTTCAAATATCATTGATTGTTTATTATTGTTTGCCATTTGGCTTTACTCCCATCCAATTAAGCATGTTTGCTTTTTGTTGATCTGCGATCTTCTTCTCCCTTTCTGCGTGTTGTTCAGCTAAGGTTTTATTTGAAATGATGTTCAATGAATCGAGTTCATAGATACTAAATTTCGGTATATCTTCTTTCTTGATATTGCCAGTACTTAACCATATTGCCTGTAATAGTTCTGTATGCCTGATTTGTTCAATTTGTGATGAATCAGGATCAACCGATTCTTTGAATATTAATAGGTAGAAGAAAAGCAAAACGGGCATAGTGTAGAGATCATCCACACTACACCCGCTGTTATACAATAAAGATAGTGATAGTCTGAGAATCGGATCGCGTCTTACTTTGCCTCTACATCCTCAACATTAAAGGATTTGGCAAACACTTTACCGATCTCGGCATTTAGTTTTAGTTGTACTGTTAAATCAACATTCTGTTCAACTTGTTCAGGTGAATCAAAAATCTGTTTACCACTTTCATCAACCACACAATAGAAGATCGCTTTATATGGATCTGAAACTTCTGCGTGTTGAGTAATTGAAGGTAGTTTGATGTATACGGTACATTCTGGTGTTAGTTCTACTGGTGTTAACTTCACACCAATAGCTGTCATAAGATTAGTAAAATCCATTTCTCTTTATCCTTGTTAGTTGGTTTGTAGTATTTAGTACTTAACGATATTAAGAACCAGTAACTTCACCAACCGCAATTGGAGCACCAGTAACAGAAACTACGAAATCACGAGTTACCACACCATCAAAATCACCGTTAACTACATCTGAACTTACATAACCGTTTACGATGCTGTAATAAGCCGCACCATCTTGATCATCAATGTTCTGGAAATAAGTTACTTTAACTTGAATTAGGGTTTGTGCTGCTGCGGCTGCCGCAAGCATTTCTTGACCTACAGCACCTGGTTTCCAGTTAACAGTTAGAGTTAGATCCGGTACTGAACGAGAACCAAGCAATTTCTTAGCGTATTGTTGACCGAAAGTGTTTACACTAACAACGTTACTTTCAGCACCTGCCGCTGATGGAAAAGCACCAACTTCTTCAACAACAGTAAAGGTAGTTGCCTGACCGCCACCAGTAGGAGCAGTTGCGATTTCCACTTTGACATTATTGCCTACAAAAATAGAATTAAAAGCCATGTTTAATATTCCTTTATATATTTGGGGCATCATTCCTTGATACCCCCTCTGTTTATTTATATATGTTGGTTGTAGTACTTCATGTAAAGTGCTAAACCTCTTAGTAGTTCACCTGTATAGAATCCAAAGAACATTGAATTGTTCTGTGATGTTGTAGGTGTTCCACTTCTGATAGCTGATGACCAGCCACCATTCATTACGTGATTAGCTGAAACTACGTTATAGTTCTGTTGAATTTCCGCGAATAGTAAATCAAGTAATTCGTGATCTGGATAACCTGCTATTGCCATCATTGAAGCACCAGCAAGCCATAAACCAGACATATGACCCGTAAAGCCATCATAGATAACTTCACCATCATCTTTAAATCGTGTTGGTGCGTGACCATCATTATTTTTCATGAACCACTTCAAGTAATTCATCCAGTTTTGACAGTACGTAATAATGTTCTGCGGAATCGCATAATCACCACGTTGATATAGTTCATGGACTACATCACAACCACCAAAGAACGCACGAGGTTCATAACCTGACCATGCTTCTTCGTACCAGTGCTGCATAATGAATTGATCCGGTTGTCCATCAGGTGAATATGCTAATGCGTCCTGACGGTTCCATACATAAGCCTGAGCACATGGACCAGGTAAAGTAGGATGGAATTTATTAGTAAACCAATCTTGAGCATCACATAAGAACTTAATACTATTATTTAGTCTGGTTTGATCAATTGTAGTACCTTTGAAACACCATATAGCGGGTAGTTGATAACCTGGATATGGTAGACCACGCCAACCGGAATACAGTTGAGCATATGGATCTGTGATGTTACTAAATGGTATTAGTCCGGGTGTATATGACAAACTATCAAGCATGTAATTACGAATTACACAATCACCTAAACGTGCTGTATATCCACTACTGGTACTATCGTTGAAAGTTAGAGAAACCAGTACTGAATAATCACCTGTACCACCATCAATATAAAGTGCTGGCAAATCGTTAACACAATACCAATCAATACGCCCTGAGACACCATCAACCGGATCGGTATCAAGTAATAGTGTAAACTCTTCACGTCCTGTTAATGTTGGTTGTCCTGGCTGTTCATCCCCTTCTTCATGATCCGGTTGATATGAACTCAACTTGAAATCCAGTACATTAAACGTTTGTGTTACCCATGCCCCGTTACTTGCTGGTAGCATAGCCCACCAACGCCAACCAAGATCATCAACAATACGGATATTAAAATCATCAGCATATGTTCTGTATGTGAAGCTGTTTAAGTCCTGTGTTTCATCATCAAAGATCCAGAAACCAACTGTAGAACTACCGTCAGAATCCATAGTAGTAGAAATCACGTTGTCATAGTACGTTCCAGCGATACCGGAAACATATTGAAGTGAAGTTACTGTATTATCCCCATAGTCAGATAACATACGCATATCTGCGGTTAAGTACTGTCCACCATCAGGTTTAGCAATTCTGGTAAAGTGGTTCATTGGGATATCCATAGATATAATACTATTATCAGTATTAGTAACAGGTAAACCACAACGGTATTTTATAGCACCATCTTCAGTTTTAGTTTTATTAACTGTCATTGCTACAGCAAGGCTTAACGGCTTACCAGTTGTATCAACACCACTATATTCAACATGGAATGATGAACTATTATTAAACTTGAACCATATAGATTGTTGTTCAAGTGTTGTTTGTGCTGAGGCACTTTGATTAATGACAATATAGCCATCTGAATCACGTGAATATGATGCTACTTGATCACTTGGATAGAAATAATCGTATGAGATACCATCTGTAAAAGGCGTTAAAGCAATAGCACTCTTACGAAAGAACATATCAAATTTATCAATATCAGAATAACCAGTACAAGTAATTAGTGAATTCTGCCATGCTAAGTAATAGATACGTTCGCCTGTAATATCCCATAGTAATTTACATGCCTGACAGAACCACAATTCAGCATCTGATGCGTTATCAGAGAAATCAAGCGTACCATAGTTATCAATAGGTACGTTTACTGGCCTGTTGTGCCAACGCTCATTACGTCCCATGAGATAACCGCCCTCTGATACAGGATTCTTTGTGGCGTAGTTGAATCGGTAATTGCCGTTTATAGACGTGTCTTTGAGCTGGACTGTACCGATCTGACTTGTTAGCCCTTCTGCCAGTACATCACCATTGCTATCTACCTTTCGGCCTGTACGGTCAACAATCCAATCAACATCATAAGTAGGGGCTTTAGTATCCCAATCAATGCTATCTTCACTGGCTAACCATGCGTAGGCAGTTGCGTTAACCTGGTTCCAACCAAGACCCGCCCTTTCTGGAAAGGCAAACCATACAGCATCGAGGTATTCACCGTAGTTAGGTGAACCATGAGGTATCTGTGTTTGTCCGTTCGTCCATGTGAACAAGACGCCCTTGAACCCGCCATGAGTTGGATACTCTGGATCTAATGGGTAATGTGCCAGTACTGGAGCCTTGCCATTACAGATCCAGTTACAGCGTAATGAACCATCAGGTGGATCGGGAAACGCTACCCCACGAAAGAACGCCAAATGATAGGCGTTGAAAAAGTCTTTAGCACGTTGTAGATAGTACGGTTCTTTGGTTGCCTGATACGCATAGATAGCACCAAGAATTGCTAAGGATTGTCCTTCTGTGGTTGCGTCACCGTCCGGTTGTGCCTCCCAGCCTGTTTCCGCTATAAAGTGCCTGTTGTTTGCTAAAACGTTTTGTGGGTTTAGTACAAAATGATCTGTTTTATTGTCATTAACTAAACCCGTATTACGTTCTAAAAATTTCCAATGCCCTTCAATCATCTGTTGGGCATTGCTGATATTTTGTTTTCTTATCATTCTTGTAGATCCGCCATTAGTAAGGAGCCGTACCAGGTACTCCCCCCATCGACAGTTAAGAATTGAATCACATCAATTGAGTTCTGAGTAAAGGTTAATACTGGTTCACGACCATAAGACCAAATAACATTAGAAGGCCATGAAATTTTATTTGCCCCTGTTCCCTGTGTTAAACACATAGTAATAGTTTGGCTATTTAAGTTGCTTCCACTGGCATTGATTACACTTAGTTGTGTTACTGCTGCGGTTAGTGTTGCTTTGAAAACACGCTTACCATCAGACATATCAAGTTCTAAAGTATCTTCTACGTTATTTATTGTTAGAAGGTCTTGAGTGATAGTAACTTTGGTATCAATGTTCGCTTGTAGTGCGGCATCTTTAGCATCAATTTGTGCTTTTGAATACGTTCCAACATCGTTATAGTTCAAGGTTACGTTACTGTTAAGAGCATAACCGTTAATTGTAGTGATACGTAACGCAAACAATCCGTTACTTTCGGTACGGGAATATACATCACTAATATCTGCTGCCAGCAATTGAATGTTAGTACCAGATAATGGCTTGTTATTGATTAAGAACGTCTTAGGCACATAAGTACTATTACTAAATGCCAATGATGCCATATCAGTTAGTTGTGTTGCCGTTAATGTGATATTAGAACTTAATGGTAATCCGTTAACAGTAACCGTTTTAGCAACAAAGGTATTATTAACCTGAGTCTGTGAATATACATCAAGAATATCTGCGGCTACTAAGTTCAACGCCGTTCCTGATAGTGCGTGTCCGTTTAACTGGAATACTTTCGGAACTACGTTTGAATCAATGTAGGTCTTAGAGTAAACATCACTAATATCTGCTGCCACTAAAGTGATGTTAGCTGTAAGTGCTTTACCATTGACAGTACGTGTGATTGGTACGTAGTTACTGAGATCTGTAGCGGCTGCCGCACCAAGTTCTGTTAACGTTGGTTTATCGGCACTGGTATAGACCTTGTACCATGCCCCGTTACTTGCTGTTGAGAAGTTACGAATGTTCAGTACTGGCGTACCAGTTTTGTTCATTACTAATTGAGTACCGTTAGAACCATCAAGATTTGTGATACCCAACATATCAACACCCGTTGGTGCGTTGGTTGCTGCGATCTTAACGAATGAGTTACCATCACGGCCTTGATAGCTTGGGAACTCGTTACCGTTCGAACCAACACCCCAATCACCACGATAAAGTTCAACTACAGATTCATCAAGAATACCTGCTGATACCTGGTTTTCTGGTGTGAAGACGTATGAGCGGGTAACAACCTGATCCATATCTGACGTATCTGATACGCTGGATAAGTACCCGTTATAAAGCACATAGTTTACGGTTGTATCGTTTGAACCTTCATCAAGCATTTCTACTTTGACTTGTACTAACTGCTGAGAATCAACAGCAGAATCAAGTACAGCGTTTTCACCTGGAACGTAGCTAACTTGAATAGTCATATCACCATATGAACTATCGCCCGCTACTTTAGAGGTGTAAGTACTATTATATGTTTCTACAGTTGAAACAGAAGTTGATTCACTAAAACTTGGAAACGCTGAAAGGTTTTCAACTTGAACAAAAGTACGGGCATTTGGATCAACGTTGGTTGTATCGGTATTAATCCATACAGTAGTTAGATTCCCTAAAAATGTTTGAGCCATAATTATTCCCCATAGCTAAAAGATAGTGTTTGCGTGTGAACATATGCGGTTTCCGTGGCTTCGGCTTGTGAAGTCATTAGACTATCTTCAATTCGGATATTGAATAATGGCATTGGAAGTTGCTGGTTTAGTTCATCAAAGAAACCAGATGTATAAAGTGCTTCAAGAATCTTTTCTATTTCATCCGAAGCACCTTTATATGATTGTCCGACAGCTACAAACTCAACTCGAAATTCACATAAATTTCTAATAGTTGATGGTACGATTTGATTGTTTACAATTTGATTTGCTTTGGCTATCTGTGTACGTTGTACTGAAGAATCACCAATATAAACCATTGTAGTATCATCTACTGTTGCTTTTGATGGATATTGTAGATTAACAATTACTGCTAATTTATTAATCAAATACTTTCTTATTGTATAGTCTGCCGTGAACATATTATATTTCCTCTTCTAAATCGATCTTGCGAATATAGTGATAGTTAGAGATACCGCTTGTATCATCATCTATTCTATTTACTAGGTATTCGGTGTTATCAATTGTGAAGGTACTATTTAGTTTAATTCCTGACTTGGCACTAAAATATGTTACGGTAGTTTGACTATCATCGAAAAAAAGCTCGTCTTGTTCAAAAATTGCGGTAATCGTTATTGATACACCATCTTGAACAATGACGAGCTTTTCACCAAAAGCATTTAATAGATACTCTATTTGAGAGTTACTAAGAAATGCTTTCATTTGTCATACCTGTATTAAGCTAGGTTTAATACTAGGAATGCTTCATCGTGTGCTAGAGCATGAGATTGGAAGCTGAAAGTACGTAGAACAATACCCATAGAGTTACGTTGAGTTGTATCATCGCGATCCATAGTTACTGAACCCCATTGAGCCATGATGATATTTGACCAATCGCCAAACACAATAGCACCAGCGGCAACTTGAGTAGATTCAATAATACGTACTGAATCAGCTAGAATACCGTCACCCATATAGCCTTGTAGCAAGTACTTAGCAGCGGTGTTAGAACCATCTAGAGTAGTACGCAATACAGCAGCGGTAGTAGGATGTACAATAGCAACTACATTCTCAACACGGACATTAGCAGCAGCTAGAGTAGCTAGAGCACTAATAACATCGGTTTTGGTTAGAGCAGCAGTTAGGGTTACTTCTGGAGCCTTAGCAACAACATCAGCAAGAATTAGACGTTCTAGTTTTAGAGCAGCACCCTTAACCATCGCATCTTGAATATACTGTTCAGCAGTACTAGCAGATTTGATTAGAGTACGAGTTAGTTCAACAGAACCGGTAAAGATTTCTGGCTTTAGAGTGATCTTCTCAAAAGCGGCGTTATAAGATGGTGATGGAGCACCTTCAGTAACATAACCGAAGTTATCAGTGAAATCAGCAGATAGTTTAGGTAGAACTAGATTACCTTCACCTTCTAGATTTGCGAATACTTGTACAGGTAGAGTAGCAAATACTGACTGAGCACGTAGCACATCAATATAAGAATCTGCGTATACTTCTTTAACTAGAGCAGCACCACCAACAGTAGTAGAAGTACGTACGAAATCACCCGCAGGGATTTCAGTTTTACCAGCAAAATTACCTTAACTTAGTGAACGAATTAGGCCATTTAATACGGATTTTTCCATTTTGATTTCCTTATCATGATTAGGATTTGTTTTTGTATTTAGTGTGCGTTTGAAGTCCTCAACTGAAATTCCATTTTCAATTGCTTCAGACACATCAATATTTAGAACTACGCCGATTGATTCCAATTCACGTTTACGTTCCACTTCTTCTGTAGAATCTTCTACTTTAGAATCATCAGTACTTTCTTGTACTTCTTCGCGTTGTTCTTCAACGTCGCTTTTATTTATCATTTGTTCAAGCAAGTCTGGACGATTAGCCATTAGTGCTAATAGTTCTTCATCGCTCATACGTACTTCTTCTTCAGATTCTTCTACTTCTTCTTGTTCAGTAATTTCTTCTTCAGATTCAACTTCAGTACTAACTACTTCTGATTCATCTTTGATTTCAGGTTCAGTACTTTCAATTTCGTTTTCATCTTCCATGATCATATCCTTCTGGTTGTCATCATTGTTATTTATCAATGAGCGACCAACTCCGGCGGATACATCGGCTGGCACTGTTACTAGTGATATTTCATATGGGGTAAAATGAGTTACATAGATAATGTTTCCTTCAATACGGTAATCATTAACTGTGTAACCAAAACTAATATGTGTTAATACACCTTCATTGATTTGTTCCCATTCTTTTTCCGAAGCATTGGAAATCTGTAATACAGCACGGCCTACCTTGTCTGAATCAATACGTGCCGCTAGTACTTTGCCAATCAAATGATCTCGGTCATGATTGAAAAGTACTGCCCCTGAATTGTTCAAACGCGATAGGTCTACATTTTCTGGATTACATAGAAGTACTTCGTTATATAACTTCCCTTCTATTTCACGTGCTACAGGAGTTTCAGAACAAAAAGCAACTTCAACGGTACGATTATCAGAATTAATCGCCGTTGGTAGGGTTAATTCCCTCGTCTGGTTTTTGATTTTCATCTAGAACTTCCTTGTTCATATTTTTCTCATTCTCTATTTCTTGAAGTACAACACGTGGATCACCGCCCATTTCACTAATTACCTGTGTACGGGATTTCAAACCAGCATCAATAGCAGCTACTTCACATTGAATATCCTTCAATGGATCAAGTGAAATAGGTTTAGTAGGGATATAACGAGCACATACAAGATCATCGAAATCAGAAAAACTTAATTTCAACTTACTATTATTTAGCATTTCATTCTTTAACCAAGCTGTATAAATTGGCTTGAGTACTTTATTTATGAGTACATTAGTTCGGGTACTGAAAGTTGTAGCTTGTAGGCGTTCGGCAAGTTTCGCAGCACTAAATGACGCATCAGCAGTACTTCCCATCAGGGATTGCTTAGTGACATTTAAGCCCATTGAAATATTATCAAATAGTACATCTGTGAATTCTGCTATACCGTCAACACCATTACGAGGATCAACTGATTTAACATCTTGATTAGCATTTAATTCAAAGATAGCACCTGGTTCTAAGTACTCGTTATAAATCGCAGTATCTTGTTCACCTTCAGATAGTGCTAATTCATTGTTACTTCCATTATTGGTAATGAATGTGGTTACACTGGCTGAGATACGCTTCGCCAAAAGTGCCGCTTCCTGGAAGTTCTTTAGGTCTGCTAAAACTTTAGTACTGGCAATTAGATCCGGTATACCGCGTTCCTGTGTGGCATCATCCATAACAAAGTAATGTAGGATTTCACTTGCTGGTACAACTTCATAACTAGTAGCATCATATGTATATGTTACTGGATTATATTTAGCGAAATAGTAGTTTACAGGTTGACGGTACTTGTTATATTCAATCCCATTACTGATATATCCATCTGCCAGTACTGCGTTATTCAACTGAGTCAATCTAGCAGAATCAATAATTTCAATCTTGATAGAACGGTTGAAATTATGAATACGTACAAACGCTTCACCATCACGGCAACGATGTTTTTCTAGTACTTGTGCGAATAGATCAAAAGTCATTGAGCCATCATTAGAGAATTTACTAGCATCATAAGCCCAACGATCAAATAGTTTTTCTAGTTGTTGGTTAATGGTATGTTTGGTTTCTTCATCAACATCAATATCTACTGATGGCTTTACATAGATACCATTACTGCCTACTACACCATCTACAGAAAGCATCATGTATTTACGTGCGATTGGGTTTACTAGTGTTGCGTCACGTGATTGATTACGCCATTCTGATAAATGCCATTTAATGATGTTATTAATACTTACTGAGTTAGTACCGACACCAAAGCCGAAAGCATTCACACCATTACTAGTTGTACGAATCTGGTTTAAATCACGTTGTAATGTTTTACCAACATGTTCACGGACTTCATTAGTTTTCTGTACTGGTTTTGGTTGTTCAGGTTGTTTTTTCTTAAACCACATTAGCGAGTACCCCAACGATCTGGATAGTTAGGATCTCGGAATACAGTCATACTCTTAAATGGTTTACTAGAACCAGATGTAGGTTGACCATTCATTTTAGCCCATAGAGAATTAGCACGTTCAATATAACGAGCACGGATTGCTTCTAAGTTTACTAATGACTCACTAACTAGAGTTTTATTATTAATTGTAATGCTGTAGTTAGCACCACCTTGTATTTTTGCTTCAATTACCGCTTCGATCTCTTCAATCATCTTACGAATACGTGCGTATTCTTCAGTATGTTTTGTTGGATCGATTACTTCACATTGGGAAGTACTGGCAATACCATTAGTAATAGTTGTACAGAATAGCTTTTCTGAAGCAACGTTAGTTTCAAAGGTAATAGTAAATGGTTGTTCACTATCACTATTACTATTATCTAATGTAATTGAATTACCAGTACTGACATATGAAATAACGAAAAGTGTTTTAGCAGGAATTGTTACAAGATAATCATATGGGTTTGAAACCATATAAATCTTTTCTGGTAAAATTGCCATTGGATATCCTTATCATTTTACGTTTTTCCAAACCAGTTTGAACCCACACCAGTACGCCTAGAACGTCTGGTACTTTGGGTAGGTTGTGATTCTTCTGGTTTATTTATCTTTTGTGGTAATGATTTGGCTTTATGTTCGCGTAGTTTTCTAAACGGTTGCGTACCTAATTGTGATTGGGAATATACGATTGCGATCATTCCATAGACCAGACAATCTAGAGCCTCGTTTCTCTTCTGCCCTTTCTTTAGTCGCCATACTAATTTACCACCAGCAGGTTTTAACTCTTCGGCTGATAGTTGTTCAAAGTAATCTGATGGTAGAGTACTGGAAAAGCGTAATTGAATTGGTGCGTTCTCTGCTTCAGTACTGAGCATCAAGTTTAAAAGTTTACGAATAGTATTCTTTTGCTCATGAACATTTAGGATCTGTAGTTTATATCCGGCCTGTGTACTCTGTTTGAATAGGTCACTTGTAGTACTGCTAGAACCCTTAATAGGATGATACTTTGCCCAACGTGCGGTAAACTTCTTAACTGTATCGGTAGCGTTACCGTTCGAACTATCCACGAATACGGCAAGTGTAGGTACTATGCGACCGTCAATACTTCGGAAATCTTGACGACAAAACTGATCTAAGTCCTTCCATGCTTGAGATTCAATCTTGGTACAGTCATGTCCATAGAAGAATTCATGACCAAGTACATAAATGTTCTTTTCATCAAAGCCTAATATTGTAGCCTCACACCTATCCAATTGTTGATCGACGCTTATACAAATTCCGAGTGTTGATTCAGGTATTCTATGTAGATTAAATTCATCGTCACGTAGCGATTCCAATCGAAGTATATCTAGTTCTTTCGCATATTCATCTTCATAGGGTAATCCCAATTCATTATTATAAAATGTTTGAAGATTGAAATTATAAAGAGCATCGGCAAACTTACTTACCATTTCGGAAATAGTATTTAATGGAGAATACATACGTGATATTTGATAGCCAACTACACCCGGATCACCATCAGTACTAGTAGCTATCCATCGCCCGTTATCGATCATTTGGTGGCGTGTATGCTCGTCTATCTCTTCCTGACAATGGGGACAAATTAAACGGGTAGTTGTACTGTCTGGTATTGCTCTACCATTCTCAAGTTGTTTGAATTCAAATGCTACTTGTTCCCATTCAAAAGTATATTCATGACCACAAGTGTGAGTAACAAACCAACGGCGTTTATCAGAGAGATTATATTCACTGTTAATTAGATCATCTTTATATAGTGGAGTACTGGAAATAACTACTAGAGCATCATCACCGAAAGTACTAGTACGTGCTTCTGCTAGTTTTATTGGTGAACCTTCTTCTGTAATAGAAACATTACTCACCTCATCCAATAGAACTACACGACAAGTAATACCGCGTAGGTTTCCTGGTGTATTGAGGTTTAGCCAGTACACAAAAGTACCGTTTATCATTTGTGTTTGCTTCGCGTTGTTCGCGGCGTTCTTATCATTCTTGTCTGTAACTAATGGGCTTAGTACTTCACTGGTTTCAATAGCTGGTAGAAATTTACCATCCTTGAATTTCTTCACTTCAGATTCAGAAGAACTACCAAAAGCAAAATTACATGGATCATTTGCCATTAGGTTAAATGCTATTGATTGTAAAACAGTGGTTTTTAAAAGCTGACTACATGACTGAAGAATGATCTTTTTAGTACTTCTATGTTGTGCTATATCCATTGGTTCGCGTTGAAAGGAAAACGGAACCCAATCAAGCCCCATATTCGGCCCGTCAACAAACTTAACTACACCATTACTGATCCATTGGCTTGTTTTCTGTATCTTCGGTGGCTGTATCGTCGGCAGTACTTTCATCAGTACTTGCGTTAATTTCTTCTTGTTCGTTTCCATCTTCTAATATTTCTTCATCCGTGGGTAGTTCAAATTCCATGCTTCCTAGCTGGAATAAAGTACTATCAATATGTAGTTTTAATATATCTCGTAAATCTTTTGCGTCTGTTTGTGCGAATAACTCTAAGTATGTTTTACTTGGGATTGCCCTCATTGCGGTTTTAACTTGAAATAGATATTCAGTTAGTATTTGTTCAAGATATTCAGTACTAACTACCGTTCCATGTTTCACCTGTAATTCAAGTTCAGATAATGCCGCTTCTGCTTTTAGTTTACGTAGGCGTTCTTGATCTATTTGTTCACGTGTATCGGTATTACGTAATGGTAGAATTACATTCTGTACTATCCATGCTCGTGTATCAGCTTCTTCAGTACCTTCACCAATTGGCATACCCTGTGCTTTCCATTCACGTACTGTGCTTTCGTTGTACCCGTACTGTTTCGCAAGCTGATTCATGCTAATGTTCTTATTCATTTGTATAACGTTTCGCCTCTTTATTATTTTTTCACATATATTTAAAACAAAGTGCGTCGAAATCTACGCGATGTTTTAAAGCCCAAAGAGAACCTAAATGAAAAAGGTTCCCATTTTAACGAGTTATTTTTCTTCTCTGAATTGATTGATCAATAGAGCAATTCGATAGTTATCTATAGGTCTACCATTCAATGATTCATCTTGTATTAGTTCCTGAGTCAAGCACTGTAGATAGTCGAGGTGTACACGCTCTGAGCCTTTGTAATTGTCTATTGTGTTCCAGTCATAAACCCATCTACCGATTGTGTAGCTGTGTTGGTGATTCACTCTGATGTATTTATAGCTGAGTACTAAACGGTGTTGGTTGATGAATAGCTTGTATGATTCATCAAACGTGATATGAGCGTTGATTAGCTTATCTGAACGGGAATACTCATAGCCTGTATAAGTACCGTCTATGATGCTTGTAGAGCCTTTAGGGAAGTGTAATGTGATGTTCATAGGTATACCCCATAGTTGTTGTCTATAGGGTATTTACTATGTTGTTAGAGAAGGTTGTGTATCTTGTCAAACGGTACTGAACGGTATATGTAACCTTGTACCGCTGTTACGCCAGCATCGCGTAGTACTGGTAGCTCTTGCCGCTGCTCTACTCCCTCTACGATTACATAGGGGCAATACTTCATGATGTTCTTCATCAGTACGTTGAATGTTGGTTTCTGTACTTCCTCGCGATAGAACCCCCTATCGATTTTGACCGCCTCATAGCATCCAGTAGTTAACGCCGCAACGTTAGCCCGACCGGAACCAAGGTCATCAAGAAACAATCGATAGCCTACGTTTAACAGGGTGCTAAGTACCGGGTGTTCAATACCCAATTCCAGCCCTTCAAAGTCCTCTGAGATTTCTAACCTTACGAATTCCAGCTTATCCAATAAATTTGTTACATCAGTATCAAACACACATAGCCGTGCCTGTACGGCATCAACGTTAACGGTACAGAAAAGCCGGTGATCCCTGAACCATGAAGCCCGTAATTCGATGGCCTGTAGTTGTCGCTTAAGTAGTTCCCTCTTCCTTTCAACATCCATAGCCATGATGAAGTACTTACTGTTCAGTACAGGCAAGTCCTGGCGATGGAAACGGGTTAACAATTCACAACCAACCAGTTGGCCTGAAGTTGTCATGATCGGCTCTGCTATAAAGCTAGTTATTATCATCAAATTGATCTCTTTAATCGATCGATTCTCTATTATTGATCGTTATAATCTATTAGTATAGAAACTATTCGCCTAAAGAAAATCATTTAACCTATTGAATATGATCGTTTTTATTGGATTTTTAGCGTTTCGTCTTGTGCTTCAGCATTTCACTGTATAAATTTACAGTAGTCAACAGTTAGTGGAGGGCTAAGAAATGGGCAATAAGAACGGTTACGATCCATCCATACGTAGAGGTGTTCATCAGTTCTCACACGCTGGGGTTTGGTTCACGGTCTGTTATCGGGGAAGTGTTCTTGAGCAATTCGAGTTTGGTGATCGGGTGATATTTGAAGGTTCTGTAGGTGGGGTGTTCTGGCTGGGAACGGTTGAAAGGGATTGTTTTGTACTGATTAGCGAGACACCATTTAACAAGGTGTTGGATGCTCTAATCTATCTACATGCTGAACAACGTGTATATGAACAACATGATGATGATTGGTTCTGTGGACAAGAAGAATTACCGTTCTAGATTCACGCCACACCTACCCACAACAAACCAAACCCCTTTGTAGATGTGGCGTGATTGGGAAGTGTACTCGAATATGTTTTAGATGGTAAAGTACTGGAATTAAATCTATTCAATAGGTAACGCCAATCATGGATTACAAAAAAGTAAACCTTACGCTTCTCATATTAGTATTAGTGCTCAGCTTCTTTTTGATTTGTATTATATTAAAAGCATTATTCTTTGGTAATGACAAATTTGAATGGGGATCTTTTACTGACTGGATAAGTTCTCTCTCAACTTTTCTAACTCTGGTCGTTGCGTGGAAAGCATATAAGGCTGCCCCACAGTGGATTAAAGAAAAGCAAAAAGAAGAGGGGTTTAATCATGTTAAAACACTCATGTCTGAATATGATCAAATAGTATCGACAATAAAAGAGTTATATTATGATATATTATCTATAAAAAAATCGGATCAAAAATTCAATGTCGTTGTTGAAAGAATCAATAAAGAAATGTATCGCACACTTGACTTAAATTATAAGTTAGAGTCATGTTCGCGTTGGGATATTACATATCCACAAGAAGTTCAGACAGCAATATCTCGACTAACAAAATATTACAATCATGCCTTAATGATTATAACGTTCAAGGGTATTGTAACTGCTGAAGAACCAGGTTCGATCAACGATGAACTTTCTGAATTAAAAAGATTAATAGAAATTGATGTTCAATATTTCAACAAGCCATTACATGAAATTTTTAAGTTTCAACAATTGTAATTAAATTACTGTAGTTGATGGTTTGTTAGTCATCATTTCAGGTTACATACTAGCTATCTGAGCCATATACGTTTATGGCTCAGAGGTTTTCACAATAAATCAAATGTTAGTCTGCTGTATTTAATAGTTAAGTTGTTTTATCTCAGTTGGTACGATTGGATACTGGTACTCAGGAATAACCAATCTACAAAACATATCAAATTTGGTAAGATGTTCCTTAACCTGATCGATAGGAACCCCAACATGACGTAATGAATTGATAATAATATCATTTTCAAAGTCGGGTCTTCCATAATACGCACATTTATTATCAATGATTTGATTATAGAACTGTAGTACATCATTATAAGTTTGAATTTCAGTATCAGTTTTATAATCAAATGATTTTATTGACATGTTTCCATCAATGCTTTCAATGCTGACTCGTAAACTATCGAAATATAAAAAAGCACTACGGAATTCACTCTGAGGCATTTCTATATTTTGGTCTGAGATATAAATGAAACTCTCCGCTCTCAGCTCAAGTAGATTAGAAAAAAGATCACCCTTATCTATTGTTACTAAACCATCAGTACGTGTATAGACGCCATCCTCAAAATGATAATAGTAATATTTTTCATTATCAACTAACTTATAAAAACCAGTAATATCATCTTTCATGCGAAAGATTACACCATCCACTAATTCTATAGCAGAATAGTCACATTTTTTATAATTCATTTTCTTCCTTAACTAGGGTACGTAGAACATAATATAGTCTATATATGAAATGTCGGGATACGTTTGAGGATTAGTTAGTAAAACTTCATGTGAACTAAGGATAGTCCGGGCTAACTGAGTAAACGAATCATCGCGGCTATCACTCAGGCGATATATCTCATATATACCATTATCAAGGGAAAGAATTTTATAGCACATAACGATTCTAGATATTAATTTGTCAGCCTTATATAGTCATAGCGAAGTGCCAGACTTTCAATATCAATTAATTTACAAGAGTTAAACAAGTAACCTTGTACACCCCATACCTCTAAACGTCTAGCTAGTTCAAGTTGTTCATCTGTCTCTACGCCCTCAAAGACAATTTTGTCACATTTCTTTTTATAGAGTACAAGACCTTTAAAGGGCTGTTCTTTCTTGGCTTCCCGCCAGAAGTAATCACGGTCAATCTTGATTAGTTCATAGTGATTCGTATCGACCATGCTTATATCACAGTACCCTGCCCCCATGTCATCCAGCCATACCTTTCCAAATCTAAAGCATAGTGTTTCTATTAGCTTAGTACGGGTGTGAACTTCACATGTGGCTAGACTCTCAGAAATTTCAAGCCGCACATAATTCATACCCTTTAATAGGCAATCTTCTTCAGGTGTGCGATTGATACATTCAATCATATCCCTGTTAACATTAAGACTACACAACAGATTGTTCTTTGTGAAGAAATCACTTTTTTCTTTGATAGCAGTGACTTGCTCTCTGAGTAACAAACATCTTTCTTCATTGCTCATGCTCTGAATGACAGTATCCGGCGGGTAAAACTTACCATACTGATCTTGGAAGCGAGTTAATATTTCAACCCCTCTTAACCTCATTGAAACTGGGTCTACTAATGGCTCCACTATGAAAAAATGTTTCATATCAATCACTTTCCCGTCTTGAAGTATTGTAAGTAATCTAAATGAGAATAAGTTAATAAATTTTATTAGTTAGCGAGCTATACCTATAAACATACCTGTTATCTACATGTTTTCAAGGTTTCGAATGTAAATTGTGTACTTGTCTCTAATATCCGGTTTTCAGAGGGTTTAATATTTTGTTTCAATCATTTACGTAAGTATCATCTTTCCTAATGATTTCTTAATGTTAATCGGTGCTAATAAAGTCACAAATAGACCATAAAGGTTATATGGGATTATCTGGTGATTCTACCTTTAGATGATCAGATAAGATATTAATTACTCGGATTATTGTACCTAACTCTTAGTTAACTAATGATTGTTGGAAGTATACTGCCTCATCATCTGATAAGTCCTTAGTTCTGGTAGTACTTTACCAGTTATTGATTAATTAATCGTAAGGGCTTAAACAGCCCGATAGCCCGACAAGGGCAAAGCCCGCGTAGTTACTCCAAAAGACGGCAGACCCAAAACATTATTGGTTTTCACTTCCTTCAGTAGTCGATAGAAAAAACAAAAGGCGTGGCGTTCTTCGAGTGACTAGCGAGAAAAACGCAGGTTTACGATCTTATCTTTTTGGTTTTACAGAGACTAACGAGCAAAGCGAGTTAGGCTCTATGAGACTTAATAGACAAGTAAGGCATTTACTTTAAAGTGTATATTATATTAAGTTACGGGAATCAATATATAGTATGTAACCCGTTGATTTTACTACTATATATTGTGGCATCAACCGTATTTTACTCATAATAACCGTATTTTCGACGTATACAATACGGTTATAGTTACGGTTATTATTCCCATATGAATCAATTACTTATTCATTGCTACTAGTCGTTCAATTAAGGTAATAAGATCCGCACCTTCATCTTTTAGCAGTTCAACTAGTGCTACATGTTCTTCAGTTACGGTTTTCTTTGGTTTGTATTGCTCCATTCTATTAAGGGATTTCCCTTCCTTTACTAGTACTTCAAACGCCTGTGATACCAGGGTTGCTATGCGTTTGTATTTTTCACGCGATGATTTACTATCTGGATATTTTTGATTTTTATTCTGTCTGAATAATTTTAGATGTTCAAATACCATCACTTCACTGAATTCAGGAGCATTCTTTACTATCGCAAATACATCTTCTTCCGGTACACGGTGTTTACCTAGAAAAGTACTTTCCTGGATTATTCCACGCATTACTTCTTTTGCTTCACTAGATAGTGAATTAAAGCAAATGAAACGTAGTTCATTCTGGATCATTTGATTATTGTGTATTGTTTCTTTTCTTGCCATTATAATTACCCCTTAATATGGGGCTGTCACTCCTACATGATAGCCCCTAAGTTATTATGCTTGTTTGATAATTCTTGTGTAACTATGTCGTGTAGTATTACGGTTCCATAGTTGATTGAAGTGGGATGTAATCCCAATGTATGAGTACTTTCCAGTATTCCACGCATCAATGATTTGTACTTTCTCTTCTTCGGTGAATCTATTCCAGCTACGTTTATTTTTCGCTTTTGCCATATTCTCTTTTTGTGTAATCCATTGTAGGTTATCCACGTGATTGTTTAGGGGATTACCATCAATATGATCAACAACTAATTTCAATGATTCATCACGTTCAATAAAAGTTTCTGCGATTAGTCGATGTACTTCTACAGTTCTACTATCACCACCTTTGACAGATAGTGATACTTTGTAGTACCCATTAGATTTTGAAGGGGTTAGCTTTAGTAGTGTTTCTGTCTTAGTATTGAATACTTCACCTTCATTACTTACTACATAATATTCATATTTTGTTTCTTTCCAAATTTTCATATATAACTTCCATATTACCCGCGTTACTTCCTGTAATCGCGTTTCTACTTATTGTGTGGTTAGTAGACAACCAATTAATTACTTACTGTTTAGTACCATGTACTGATCAATTAAGTAACCTACAGCAGAAGATAGAGTACCTTTTGATATCTTACCTTCATCAATCAATTTCTTTAGTACTTCAACCTGTGAATTAGATAAACGTGCGGTTATTACGTTATCTTTTCTATCCTTAGATTTATTTTTCTTCATTTAATTACCTCATGTAATTTGTATACGTATACGTTATTTATCCCAAGCAAAAAAGATAGCCCTTTTAGGGGGCTATACTTTAGCAATATAGGAGAATTATAATGTTACCATCTATTTAGTCTCTGATGGCTGGAGAAATGGAATTATGCTTCGCAGTTCGGCTAGGTGAACATTTTCGATCACTCAGAAAGCCATATCTATATTATAGGACATTTTTTGCGTCTGTCCCAAATATGTTATAGATACCTACATTATACCGTGAAAAAATCACCCGTTCCAAAATTCTTAGGACTTTTTCTTTCGTAATTTATCAGTACTTTTATTTATGTGTTGTCTTACGTGACGTTCTACAAATGGTATCTTTAGTGGAAGTGCTAGTACTGTGAGAATCATAAACATCAATACTAGTATTGTGTAGATTGGGAAAAGAAAGATTTCAATTAATGGCTTTAGCATGTATACGCCTCCTGTATTGTATACATTTATTTATATAAAGAGGCGTAATCATGTGAGTTATTGTAATAGAAGTACTGATATGAACATACCAGGTTGGAACATTTCAATACTTATAGCCCCTGAATCTTTTCAGGGGATATAAGAAGGTAATGTACCTTTAACCGTCGGCAAACGGTAGAGGCGGCAACCTCTACCTTTCACCAACAGGAGTTTTGGCTTTGGTATTATATCAAATAGAAGGTTTTTTCACCAAGAAAAATCTCACATCGCCTAATATCAGTCACCCTCACGAATCACTTAACGCAAATCTTTGCTGTGACGCGTTTTGAGAGGCTCTATTACAAACCCACACCAACGCATTACCATATACGAAAAAGCCCCACATACGAACGTACACGAGGCCAAAATTAAACTTAAAACGTAAAATCTTGTTTTTAAAATAATCAAATACTTATCGGAAAGTTAGATAGTCTGCCTTGCGATTTATGATGGCTTGTACTATTCAACGTTATAAATAGTTAGCTTTACTATTGTTCTTCAAACATAAAAACACCCTGCTAATACCATCAAATACTAGCAGGGCAAAAAAATGTATCGTATTTCGCTTACGTCCCATGACAACTATCATCAAAGTACTGCTAACTACTCAACTGATACTACTTTATTATTATTGTCAATTTAACTATAGACTACTTTCAAGTACATCACTATGTACTTTGGAAGTAACGTTAGATTTATCACAAAATTACATGTAACGATTGTTAGTTACATTTTTAAAAGAGAAATACTATCATTACTCAAATTTGTATTTTTCAAAAAATCTTCACGGCTGAAGCAAGATTCTAAAATCGCATTTTTGATGGCTCTGCTGACGTTACAATTCAATTAAGAGGTTTCTTTCGTTTTATGTTTAGGATACTCGTTACTTAGTGAATAAAAAACTCATATTGTTTCGCATCCAAACACCTACGGCATCACATCGATCTACAGCATCTACATAGTTCAGCAATAGCGAGTAATCAATGATTGAAAGATCTTCTTTAGTCTGCTGAAAACGGATCTCACCATCTTTAACACTAATTACGAAAGATGGTGTGTAATAGAATTTAGCACCATCAACATTTTCAATGATCACCTCACTGATTAACTTTTGTTCTTTCTTCTTATTCTCTATAAAAAGGACATGCCTTTTCAGCTCGTTCTGCTTGTAGATAATGTCAATTGTGTAAAAATTGCCGTTACGCTTTAGACGGATATTAGAAACAATCTTGTTAAGTTCATTCTCATAACGTGTGCGTATGTCGACGTTATTCACATTATATAATTCAGTAACGTTAACATCCTGTAGTACTGGCACATCTACTTGTACTGTAGCTAATGAAGCCTGACGTGCTAATAATTGTTCTAACTCTAACTTGGCATCATCCAATTCTTCTCGCATTTCAAAAGAGACAGCTTTACCAGCACTTTTACGCCGTTCAATACCATTTTCATAGTTAGTGATCTGATCCTTAACTTGATCGATTTGAATACGTATCACTTCAATTTCAGGATTGAATTCTTGTTCTTTAATTACAGTGTTTAGATCCATACCTAATAAATGCTCTACTACAAAACGCTCTACTGTTTCATAGGTCATAGCTTTATTTTCGCAAAGTCCATCACGTTCATTGAGGCAACGAATGTATCTATATTCCTCGATTTTCGGATCGCCTTTCTTTGGTGTACGTTTAGCACGAACCACATTATGATACATTGACCCGCCGCATTCTGTACAACGTGCGATACCACTAAACAAATTACTTTTAATCAGTACTTCTTCCTGCCCTTCTTTCTTCACAGTAATACGACCAGCATTAGGACGACGAGATTTTAGCAATTCCTGTACTAATTCATATTCATCTTCACTAATTACTACAGGGTACACGTCCATATCGTACTTTTTCTGAGTTACTGGATTATCAATATCATCATGATTACGGATGATTTCAGAAATGAAAATCTTACCAGTTACGCGGCGATTAGTAAGAATTTTATGTACAAGCTCACCAGTCCACGGACGATTAAATTTATATTGCTCACCTTCTTTCGTCTGAAGTTGTTTAGCAATCGTGGGGCATCCCATGCCAGTTTGATAAAGAGAAAATATCTCTTTAACTACTGCCGCTTTATGATTAAGCACATACTTATCATTTTCTACTTCGATCCATTGAGGACGTTTATTAGTTACTACAGTACCTTTGTTGAATGCTTGTTCGCGTTTCTTCGCCCACCCTTTACGAATACGATCACTTTTATACTTAGATTCATCATATGCCCGTTGAGCATTCATCATTACAAAAGGTAGATCTTTAGAATTACTACGGCTGATAACTATGTTAGCCATTACATCATGAATAGCTACGTTATGTGCCATTAGAGCATTGATGTAACCCATCACATCAAACGGGTTCTGGCGGCTAAAGCGGTCTATAGATTCCACTACCAATATAGAACTATCCCACATACCATTACGTACTTGTTCCATCCATGCCCCTAACTCACCCTCAGAGATGTTTAAACCCTTAAAGGCTGAGACACCTTGATCCGATAGTACTACTGGGGCTGGATCATCCATGTCCGCACAAATGCCAGTACGCTCTAAGTAGCCTTCTAATAGTTCTGCTTGGCGTGCGATACCTGACCCGCCTAGCTGCTGATCAGAGCTAACACGATGATAAACAAATACTTTTTTCATGTTAAACCTTCTAATTTTTGTTTGTATAAGCATAACACATTTGTATGATTATCAGGCGAAAAAGGTGCTGGCGTCCGACCCGCTTGCCAAATCGCAGGCGCAACAAGTGATTGAGATGCTTGACCAGCAGGCGATTCATGGTCTGCTGTATGTCGATAACGCCATGCTGTACCAGACCGCCACCGGTCATGTTACCCGCACCCTGAACTGGGCGCAGTCACTGCCGGAATCTCAGCGTCCGGTATTCCTGCAGGTCGACAGCCTGGCGGAAGCGGCGCAGTCTGCCCAGTCAATCTGGAAATTCGCGCTCTCCCATCCTGATACCCGCGCATTACAGCAGTTCGCTGACAAAGTGGAGCAGCAACTCGGTCTGGCGTGCGAATGGTCATGGCAGGACCAGATTGATATCGCCAAAGGGGGTAACAGCAAAGGCAAACGTCTGGCGCAGTGGGTGGAATCGGCAGGCTATCAGATGAGTGAAGTGCTGGCATTTGGCGATAACTATAACGACCTCAGTATGCTGGAAACCGTGGGCTTAGGCGTGGCGATGGGCAATGCCGACGAGGCGATCAAAGCGCGCGCCGGCCGGGTTATCGGCACCAACCTCGAGCCGGGCATTGCGGAAACCATTTACCGCGAAGTGCTGTAATCAGGACGTTATCGACACGCTTTTAATCTGCGCATACAGCCACATTCCCGGCTTTATCGCCAGTTCATCGCGAGCCCAGGGCGTAATTCGCGCCCACAGCTCGCGGTGGCCAATTTGCAGCCTGACCTCGACCTGACCCTCAATATCCAGCAGTTCGGCCACCCGCGCCGGCAACACATTGCGTATGCTGCTGTTAACCGGCGGCTGCAAGACCAGCGAAACGTCGGCAGAGTGAATACGAATGCGCAGCGGCGTTTTCAGCGGCACTTCCAGCCGACTGACCCAGATATGCTGATCGCCAAGCGCCAGCGCGGTCATCTGATAGTGCGGATGCTGTTCCAGCACCTGCACCCGCAGCACGCTACTTTGGTCGGCACGCGGCAGCCACGGACGCATCGCGCTGCTGCTCCACACCTGCTCCAGCGCGCCGAACGCTTTCACTTTGCCCTGATCCAGCACCAGTACGTTATCAGCCAGCTGCAATATCTCATCCAGACTGTGCGACACATACAGCAACGGAATATCCACCCGCTGCGCCAGCTTTTGCAGCCAGGGCAACAGTTCACGTTTACGCGGAATATCGAGCGAGGCCAGCGGTTCATCCAGCAGCAAAATTTCCGGTGCGCTCAGCAGCGCCCGGCCAATTGCCACCCGCTGCTTTTCGCCGCCGGACAGCGACCACGGGAAGCGCGTCAGCAGCGGTTCGATACCCAGCAGCTGCACCAGACTGTCGAACTGCGACTGCATGCTCTTCGCCATGCCGTAGCGCAGATTACCGCGTACCCGATAGTGCGGGAACAGCCGCGCATCCTGAAACACATAGCCAACGCGGCGCTTTTCCGGCGGTAAATTAACGCGGCTTTCCGCGTCACTCAGCATCCGGCCATTCAGGCGGATAAAGCCTTGCTGCGGCTGCGTTAAACCACTGATGGCATTGATCAATGAAGTTTTACCCGCGCCGGACACCCCAAAAATCGCGGTGATACCCTTCGCGGGCAGCTTTTCGTTGATCGTCAGCTGATGATTTCCCAGCCGCTGACTGAAGTTAAGTTCCAGCATCAGGCCCCCAGCCGTTTGCGGCCCCAGCGGGCCAGCCATTCGGAAACCAGCAGCGATGCCAGCGCCAGCACGATAGCAATCACGCAGAGTCGCGCCGCCGCGCCTTCCGCACCCGGCGTTTCAATCAGCGTATACATCGCCAGCGGGATGGTGCGCGTTTCGCCGGGAATATTTGAGACAAAGGTAATGGTGGCACCAAACTCGCCCAGCGAACGGGCAAAACCGAGCACCGTGCCAACAATAATCCCCGGCAGCGTTAACGGCAGGGTAATGGTGAAAAACACCCGCCAGCGCCCGGCACCCAGCGTGCGTGCCGCCTGCTCCAGACGGGTATCGACAGCTTCCAGCGCCAGCCGAATCGCGCGTACCATCAGCGGAAACGCCACTACCGCCGACGCCAGTGCCGCACCGCGCCAGCTAAAGGCAAAGCTGAAGCCAAACCAGTGATACAACCCTTCGCCGATAAAGCCGCGTCGCCCCATCGCCACCAGCAACAGATACCCCACCACCACCGGTGGCAGTACCAGCGGCAGATGGATCACACTGTCGAGTAACGCTTTACCGGGAAAATCACAGCGCACCAGAATCCATGCCATCAGAATGCCGAGAGGTAAGCTGAAAATAACCGCCAGCGTCGACACTTTCAGGCTGAGTTCAATCGCCTGCCATTCGGCATCACTCAGTATCATGTGCGAGGCGCAAATCCATAGCGTTTAAAGATAACTGCCGCTTCCGGGCTTTTCAGGTACTGAAAGAAAGCGCTGACGTCAGCAGAAGGGTGAGGGTTAACGACTGCCATCGGATATTCAACCGGCTTGTGGCTGTCGGCCGGGAACGTCCCCACCACCGTCACTTTTTTGCTGGCAATTGCATCGGAACCATACACAATTCCGTAAGGAGTTTCATCGCGCTCAACCAGCGCCAGCGCCGCACGCACATTGTTGGCACGCGCCATCACCGGAGCAAGCGTGTCCCAGGCACCAAGGTGTTGTAATGCCTCTTTGGCGTAGATGCCCGCCGGCACATGATCCGGGTCGCCGACCGCCAGACGTTGCCCTTTTAGCAAACTTTTCCAGTCGGTGGTGTGGCTGATGGTGACCGGCTGCGGCTGGCTGGCGGTCGGTGCAATCAGCACCAGCTCGTTACCCAGCAGCGTGTAACGCGTCTGTTTATCGACGCTGTGTTTATCAATGGCGTAATCCATCCACTGCTGGTCAGCAGAGATAAACAGATCCGCCGGTGCGCCCTGCTCAATCTGCCGCGCCAGCGTCGAAGATGAGGCAAATGAAGAGACAATTTTCACCGGCTGCTGCTGCTGATACTGTGTGGCAATATCCTGCAACGCATTGGTCAGCGAAGCCGCAGCAAACACGGTAATGGTATTTTCTGCCGCCACCACGTGGCCCGCCAGCGATAAAGTTACAGCTGCGCCGGTAAACCAGCGGCTCCATTTAACAGACATAGCACTCTCCAGGTTACGTTATATACGCAATAATATAACGACGATTCAAAAGCTGTCATGCGGTTTATCGACGGGAATGGGAGGAAGTTTAGCGGAGAAAACAGAACGCCTGACAAAGTCAGGCGTTGAAAACAGGATTACTGGCGGTTTTTAGCCGGCTGGTCGTCACGATGACCAATTTTGGAGATGACGTTAAACACTTCTCCAAGGCCATAAATCGCACCAAGGATAATGGCCATCACCACCGGCACCATGATGATTGCGAATGCCAGACTTTTTAATAATTCAAACATGGAAGCCTCATCTGAGCTGTGCAAAAAAACTATTGTAACGGCAGCAGAAAAAAGTGCACTGACCTTTTGTGCGCTTTACTCTGCGCTGACTCAGTCGAGCTTACACGGAACGGTCAGCTGGCGAATCCCGCACTGCCCGTTCAGCAACCCGACCAGCTGCACCGCCGCCGCCTGTCCGGCATCACTAAAGCCTAAATCCACCGACACGGTATCGGGAAACAGAAAGCTCAGCAGCGGCGTATGACCAATACTGCATATCTTCAACGGCGTCTGTGGATGCTGTTGCACATATTTAATCGCACCCAGCGCGATAGTATCCGAAGCGCAAATCAGCGCGCTGGTATCGGGTTTAATCACCTTTGCCGCCAGGCTTAAACCACTCTGATAGCTGAGATCGCCCAGTGCCGCACTTGGCGTCAGGTTATATTGCTGACAGGCATCACGATAAGCCTGATGGCGCAGCCGCCCGGTAGTTTCATCTTTTTCCGCCACGCCGATATAGCTGATGTGCTGATGTCCCTGTTGCTGCAACCGCTTCATCAGCAAACTGACCGCACCTGCATCATCAAAGCAAACCGAGGATAATCCGGCATACTCCCGCACCATTACCACCATTTTGCTTTGCCATTCCAGCAACATCTCACTGTGCAGGCCGGTAAAACCAAACAGAATCACCCCATCAACATTGCGCTGATGCAGCACGCGTAAATGCTCGGTGACCAGATCGGGTTTGAGCAAACTCTCCATCAGGATTGAGTCGTAGCCCTGCTCATAAAGCAGCGGCAAAATGGCCCGCACCGCCTGATTCTCAGAGGGGGAATCGAGACGGGAAACAATAATGCCGATGATCTTATCGCTCTGGCCGCGCATCGCCTGCGCAGATTTCGACGGAATAAAGCCGTGTTCACGGATCACCGCTTCTACCCGCTCACGGGTTTGCTGGCTCACCTTGCCATCGTTATTCAGCACGCGGGAGACAGTGGATTTGCCGACGCCGCTCAGGCGAGCGATATCTTTGATGGTAAGACGCGGTTGAGATGATTGCATGTTATTGAAGAGTAAGCCTTGTCCGGGGCAACACTGCCATAAAGCCAATACGCTGAGTGTATCACCTCTGCCGCTGCCAGTGATCTGTCCGATGATTTAAGCCGATAAACGCAAATATTTTGTGACTGCAATCATAAATGGGAACGTTCCCACTTATCTTATGGCGCGGAACCCGATATCTTCACGCTGCTCCACATTGCCCTCGTCTCTTCCGTGAAACTGGCAGGAAAATAAAATGAAAAAATCCAATCCCCAGGATATAGACAGCCTGATCGCGCTGGTTGGCGGTAAAGCCAATATCGCCGCCGTCACTCACTGTATTACCCGTTTACGTTTTGTGCTTAATGACCCGACAATTGCCGATCCCAAGGCGATTGAATCCCTGCCGATGGTGAAAGGCTGCTTTACCAATGCCGGACAGTTTCAGGTGGTGATCGGCGTCGATGTTGATGACTGGTATACGCTGTTGCTACAACGCGCCGGACTGGACTCCAGCGATAAAGAGAGCGCCAAACGCGCCGCACGACAGAATATGAGCTGGCATGAAATACTGATTTCTCACTTTGCCGAAATCTTTTTCCCGCTGCTGCCGGTGCTGATCAGCGGCGGCTTGATTCTCGGTTTCCGCAACGTTATTGGCGATGTGCCGCTGTTTGGCGATCAGCCGTTAACCAAGGGTCATCCGTTCTGGCAAACGCTGTACGACTTTTTATGGCTGATTGGCGAAGCGATCTTCTTCTACCTGCCGGTGGGCATCTGCTGGTCGACGGTGAAGAAAATGGGCGGAACACCGGCGCTGGGCATCGTGCTTGGCGTAACCCTGGTTTCACCACAGCTGATGAATGCCTATCTGATCGGTCAGCAAATTCCGGAAGCATGGAATTTTGGGCTGTTTACCATCGAAAAAGTGGGCTATCAGGCACAGGTGATTCCGTCACTGCTGGCCGGTATGGCGCTGGCATTTATTGAGTTGCGTCTGAAACGCTGGGTGCCCGCTTACTTATATATGGTCGTGGTGCCGGTTGTGTCGCTGCTGCTGGCCGTGTTCCTTGCCCATACCCTGATCGGCCCGCTGGGTCGCATGATCGGTGACGGCGTGGCCTGGGCGGTGAAAGCACTGATGACCGGCAGTTTCGCGCCGATGGGTGCCGCGTTGTTTGGTTTCCTCTACGCGCCGCTGGTGATTACCGGCGTGCACCAGACCACGCTGGCTATCGATTTGCAGCTGATTCAGAACCTCGGTGGTACGCCGGTCTGGCCGATTATCGCCCTGTCGAACATTGCCCAGGCTTCCTCGGTACTGGCAATTATCCTGATTAGCCGTAAAGCCAACGAACGCGAAATTTCTGTCCCTGCCGCCATCTCCGCCTATCTCGGCGTCACCGAACCGGCGATGTACGGCATCAATATGAAATATCGCTTTCCGATGCTGTGCGCGATGATCGGCTCGGCCTGCGCCGGGTTGATTTGCGGCAGCTTCGGCGTACTGGCTAACGGCATTGGCGTCGGTGGTTTACCCGGCATTCTCTCGATTCAGCCGCAATTCTGGCAGATCTACAGCATCGCCATGATGGTGGCGATTGTGGTGCCGCTGGTACTGACCATCGCGGTTTACAAACGTAAAACCCGCCTCAATGCCTTGCCGGTGATGTAATTTTTAAAACCCGCCGGAGCGCAGAATCCCGCTCCAGCGCGCTGATACAGGAAGTTTAACCATGAGCAACACCCCCACGCCCTGGTGGCAAAACGGCGTTATTTACCAAATCTACCCACGCAGTTTTCAGGACAGCAGCGGTAATGGTGTCGGTGATCTTAACGGTATCACTCAGCGCCTCGACTATTTGCAGTGGCTCGGTGTCGATGCCATCTGGCTGACGCCGGTTTACCTCTCGCCGCAGGTGGATAATGGCTACGACGTTGCCGATTACTACGCCATCGACCCGGCGTTTGGCACCATGGCGGATTTTGAACGGCTGGTGGCGGCAGCGCATCAGCGCAATATTCGCGTGGTGATGGATATGGTGTTTAACCATACCTCCACCGAACACGCCTGGTTTAAGGCCGCCTGTAACCCGGACAGTCCACTACGCGACTACTATATCTGGCGCGATGGCGTTGAGGGACATGCGCCGAACAACTGGCATTCCAAGTTTGGCGGTCCGGCATGGCAGTGGCATCCGCAAAGCGGGCAATATTATCTGCACTCCTTCGCCGTCGAGCAGGCCGATCTCAACTGGGAAAACCCGGCGGTGCGTGAGGAGCTGAAAAAAGTTTGTCATTTCTGGGCGGATAAAGGCGTCGATGGGTTACGGCTGGATGTGATTAACCTGGTGTCGAAACACCCGGAGTTCCCTGACGACCACGAAGGCGATGGCCGCCGTTTCTATACTGATGGCCCGAATATTCATCAGTTTCTGCATGAGATGAGCCGCGATGTGTTTCAGCCACGCGGACTGATGACGGTCGGCGAAATGTCCTCAACCCAGCTTGAGCACTGCCGCCGCTACGCAAGGCTGGATGGTCAGGAACTGTCGATGACCTTCAATTTCCATCATTTGAAAATCGACTACCCAGGCGGCGTGAAATGGATCCGTGCTGAGCCGGACCGGCTGATGCTAAAGCGGCTGTTTTCTGAATGGCAGCAGGGCATGCATGGCTACGCGTGGAATGCGCTGTTCTGGTGTAATCACGACCAGCCGCGCATTGTCTCGCGCCTTGGCGACGAAGGCGAACTGCGCACCGTGGCTGCCAAAATGCTGGCGATGGTGCTACACGGCATGCAGGGCACGCCCTATATCTATCAGGGTGAAGAGATCGGCATGACCAATCCTCACTTTACTCAGATCGATCAGTATCGCGACGTTGAAAGCCTGAATATGTTTGCCACGCTGCGCAAACAGGGGCGCCACACCGACGAACTGCTGGCGATTTTACGCCAGAAATCCCGTGATAACAGCCGCACGCCGATGCAGTGGGACGCCGGGCGTAATGCCGGATTTACCGAAGGTGACAGCTGGATTGAGCCCGCCGATAACTATCGGCAGATTAATGTTGCCGCAGCGCAGTCCGACCATGACTCGGTGTTGTATACCTATCAGCAGCTGATTGCCTTGCGTAAAACTCTGCCGGTGCTGACCCGGGGTGACTACACCGATTTAGCGCCCGATCACCGGTATTTATGGTGTTATCAGCGCCGATCGGCCACCAGCACGCTGCTGGTGATGGCGAATCTCAGCGCCGAACCGCAGACGTTAAGCGACGATCTGCTGCCGGATCACCGCGGCTGGCGGCTGCTTTACAGTAATTACGGCAACATTTATCCGTCGCTCAATGCCAGAACGCTGAAACCTTATGAAGCCGCATGGTGGCTACTGGAGTCGTAAGCGCGGTTACCGGGGCGGAATCCTCTCCGCCCCTGTCACATTCTCTGCCGGTGCTTTACACTCTGCCCCATGTTTTTTTGCCGGGGAATTCTATGCAGGCGGACATTTCACTTATCATCAAGCTGCAACAAAAACTGTTTGCCGATCCACGGCGTATTGCGCTGTTGAAACAGATCAAACATACCGGCTCGATTAGCCAGGGCGCGAAACTGGCGGGCATCAGTTATAAAAGCGCCTGGGATGCGATCAATGAAATGAATCAGATGGCCGACCGGATGCTGGTTGAGCGTGCCACCGGCGGTAAAGGCGGCGGCGGCGCGGTGCTGACGCAGTATGGCGATCGCCTGATCCAGCTGTTTCAGCTGATGGAGCAAATTCAGCAAAAAGCGTTCGACGTATTGCAGGACGATCGGTTGCCGCTCGACAGTCTGCTGGCCGCCATCTCGCGTTTTTCGCTGCAAACCAGCGCGCGCAATCAGCTGTTTGGCACCATCACCCAGCGCGATCGCTTACAGGTGCAACAGCATGTCGAAGTGTTGCTGGCTGATGGCGTCAGCCGGATTAAAGTGGCGCTGACTGAACAGAGTGCCGACCGCCTGCAACTGAGCGCCGGTAAACAGGTTCTGATCCTGATTAAAGCGCCGTGGGTGGAAGTGACGCGTGTGGCAATCGCGGCGGATAATCAACTGGCCTGCACCATTCGCGAAATTGAAAGCGCGCCCCATCAGAGCGAAGTGCTGCTGTCGCTGGCCAGCGGTGAAACGCTGTGTGCCACGGTGCCGGCTCAGGTGGTTGAGCAGCAAAAGCTCCAGCCTGGCGATGCGGTTACAGCATATTTTAATGCCGATCGCGTCATCATCGCGACGCTGCTCTGAAAGTGCGTATCCCGTTTGACATTGTGTTACGCAGTGGTTAAAACCATCAGTACAATGCATTAAATGGGATAAAATATGGCTGTATTGCAAATTACGCAAGGCACGTTTCGTCTTAGCGATACCCGAATACTGACCCTCAACGATCTTACCCTGCACAGTGGCGAAAGCTGGGCTTTTGTTGGCGCTAACGGCAGCGGAAAATCTTCCCTGGCGCGCGCCCTTTCCGGCGAACTGACTCAACTGACCGGCACGCGTCAATGTCAGTTTCAGCGCCCTGCCCGCCTGTCGCTGGAACAGCTGCAAAAACTGGTGGAAGAGGAGTGGCAGCGCAATAACACCGATTTGCTCAGCCCAGGCGAAGATGACACTGGCCGCACCACCGCGCAGATTATCCAGCATGACGTGAAAGATGCGGCGCGTGCGCAGCAGCTGGCGACACAGATGGGCATCAGCCATCTGCTCGATCGCCGGTTTAAATATCTCTCCACCGGTGAAACGCGTAAAACCCTGCTGTGCCAGGCGCTGATGGCGCAACCCGATTTACTGATCCTTGATGAGCCTTTTGATGGCCTCGACGTGCAGTCACGCAGCAATCTGGCGACGCTGCTCGGCGAACTGCACCAGCAAGGTTTGACGCTGGTGCTGGTACTGAACCGCTTTGATGATATTCCCGACTATGTGGAAAAAGTGGGCGTGCTGGCGGAATGTAGCCTGACGCACGTTGGCGTGCGCGCGGAAATCCTCGCCCAGGCGCTGGTGGCGCAGCTGGCGCACAGTGAAAAACTGGCGGGCATGGCGCTGCCGGAAGCCGATGATCCCGGCGTGAAGCCACAGCTGGCGGCGGACGCCGCACGTATCGTGCTGAAAGATGGCGTGGTGTCGTATAACGACCGCGCGATCCTGCACAACCTTAGCTGGGAAGTGAAACCCGGCCAGCACTGGCAGATTGTCGGCCCCAACGGTGCCGGTAAATCCACCCTGCTGAGCCTGGTCACCGGCGATCATCCGCAGGGTTACAGCAACGATCTGACGCTGTTCGGCATCCGTCGCGGCAGCGGGGAAACCATCTGGGATATCAAGCAGCATATCGGCTATGTCAGCAGCAGCCTGCATCTCGATTACCGCGTCAGTTCCAGCGTGCGCAATGTGATCCTGTCCGGCTACTTTGATTCAATTGGTATTTATCAGGCGGTTTCCGATCGCCAGCAGCATCTGGCAACCCGCTGGCTGGCGCTACTCGGCATGGATAATGCCAGCGCCGATGCGCCATTCCACAGTCTGTCATGGGGGCAGCAACGACTGGTGCTGATTGCCCGTGCGCTGGTTAAACATCCGACGCTGTTAATTCTTGATGAGCCACTGCAAGGGCTGGATCCGATCAACCGCCTGCTGGTACGCCGCTTTATTGATGTGCTGATTGGCGAGGGGCAAACTCAGTTGCTGTTTGTTTCGCATCATGCGGAAGATGCGCCGCAGTGCATTACTCACCGTTTGACCTTTGTCGCGGAAGGCGAAACCTGGCGTTATCAGCAGGAAGCCCTGAGCTGACTGCCGTTGTCAGACCGGTCACTCGACGGTCTGCACCTTTCGAATGTAACCGCTACCACTTTACTCGCTACTTTAAAGATTCACTCCTGCACACATCGTTACCTGGCCTGACAAGTAAGAATATTCAGCTTGTGTAAACGATTCCATTTATTCAGACTTGATCACGCTTTCCTCTGCGTGAGTGTGCTATTTTTTACCCAGGCTCTCTTTGCTTTAATTAGGTTATCAGGACTGAAAATGGAAAAATTTAACCCGGTCGATCACCCGCATCGCCGCTATAACCCGCTGTCCGATCAGTGGGTACTGGTTTCTCCGCACCGTGCTAAACGTCCATGGCAAGGCGCACAGGAAACGCCGTCGCAAGATAAATTACCGGCGCACGATCCTGACTGCTTTTTATGCCCGGGTAATACTCGCGTTACCGGCGACAAAAACCCGCACTATACCCACACCTATGTGTTTACCAATGACTTTGCCGCACTGATGACCGATACCCCGGATGCGCCGCAAAGTGACGATCTGCTGATGCGTTGCGAAAGCGCGCGCGGCACCAGCCGGGTGATCTGCTTCTCGCCGGATCACAGCAAAACGCTGCCGGAACTGTCACTGACAGCGCTGGAACAGGTGGTGCGCACCTGGCAGGAGCAGACCGCGGATCTCGGTCAGCACTATCCGTGGGTGCAGGTGTTTGAGAACAAAGGCGCAGCGATGGGCTGTTCCAACCCGCATCCGCATGGACAGGTGTGGGCCAACAGTTTCCTGCCTAATGAAGTAAAACGTGAAGATGAGCTACAGCGTCGTTATTACCAGCAACACGGTACGCCGATGCTGGTGGATTACTGCGCGCGTGAATTAAATGACGGCAGCCGCACGGTGGTGGAAACCGAACACTGGCTGGCGGTGGTGCCATGGTGGGCGGCGTGGCCATTTGAAACCCTGCTGCTGCCAAAAGCATCAATCAAACGACTGGTGGATCTGACGGATGCCCAGCGTCAGGATCTGGCGCTGGCGCTGAAAAAACTGACCAGTCGTTATGACAACCTGTTCCAGTGCTCTTTCCCTTACTCAATGGGCTGGCACGGCGCGCCGTTTAATGGCGAAGAGAACGATCACTGGCAGCTGCATGCCCACTTCTATCCCCCGCTGCTGCGCTCGGCGACCGTCCGTAAATTTATGGTCGGCTACGAAATGCTGGCTGAAACCCAGCGGGACTTAACGGCGGAACAGGCGGCTGAACGCCTGCGTTCTGTCAGCGATATTCATTTCCGCCAGACCGGAGCATCACAATGAGTTTACAAGCCATTACCCAGCAGATTTTCAGCGACAAATTTGGCTATCCGTCCACGCATCTTATTCAGGCGCCAGGCCGCGTCAATCTGATTGGCGAGCACACGGATTACAATGATGGTTTTGTACTGCCGTGTGCCATTGATTATCAGACAGTGATTGCCTGCGCCAAACGTGACGACCGCCAGGTGCGCGTTATTGCGGTGGATTACGACAATCAGCAAGATATCTTCTCGCTGGATGCGCCAATCGACAGCGTGCAGGACAAAATGTGGGCTAACTATGTGCGTGGCGTGGTGAAACATCTGCAACTGCGCAACAGCGGGTTTGGCGGCGTTGATATGGTGATCAGCGGCAATGTGCCGCAGGGTGCCGGTCTCAGCTCCTCCGCCTCGCTGGAAGTGGCGGTCGGCACGGTATTGCAGCAGCTCTATCAGTTGCCGGTGGATGGCGCGCAGATCGCGCTGAATGGTCAGGAAGCCGAAAACCAGTTTGTCGGCTGCAACTGCGGCATTATGGATCAGCTGATCTCCGCGCTGGGCAAAAAGGACCACGCGATGCTGCTCGACTGCCGCACGCTGGGTACCCGCCCGGTATCGATGCCGGAAGAGATTGCCGTCGTGATTATCAATTCCAACTTCCGTCGCAGTCTGGTCGGCAGCGAGTACAACACCCGCCGCCAGCAGTGTGAAGCCGGTGCACAATTCTTCGGAAAATCTTCGCTGCGCGACGTTGATATCAGCGAGTTTAACGCGGCTGAGCAGCAGCTCGACCCGGAAGTGGCAAAACGCGTGCGTCACGTGCTGACGGAAAACGCCCGCACGCTGGAAGCCGCCGATGCGCTGAGCCGCGGCGATCTGGCGCGGATGGGCGTGCTGATGGCCGAGTCCCACGCGTCAATGCGTGATGACTTCGAAATCACCGTGCCGCCGATCGACCTGATTGTCGACATCGTAAAAGAGGTGATTGGCGATCAAGGCGGCGTACGCATGACCGGCGGCGGTTTCGGCGGCTGCGTGGTGGCGCTGATGCCATTTGATCAGGTCGACAGCGTGAAAGCGGCGCTGGCCGAACAGTATCAGGCGAAATCCGGCATTAAAGAGACGGTCTATATCTGCAAAGCCTCAGAAGGGGCGGGCCAATGCTAAATCAACCTCAATCGCTGGCCCCGGACGGCCAGCCGTGGCGCATTACCGTGCTGCGTAACCAGAACGGGATGGTTGTCACCTTTATGGACTGGGGAGCCACCTGGCTCTCCGCCCGCGTGCCGATGAAAGATGGCTCGGTCCGCGAAGCCTTGTTAGGCTGCGCCACCCCGTCAGACTATCTGCATCAGGCGGCTTATCTGGGGGCCACCGTCGGTCGCTACGCAAACCGCATCGCCAATGCGACGCTGCAACCGGGCAATATCCGACTGGCGGCGAATCAGGGCGAGCATCAGCTGCACGGCGGCCCGGAAGGGTTCGATAAGCGCCGCTGGCAAATCGTCAGCCAGAGTGAAACTGAAGTGCATTACCGCATTGATTCGCCGGATGGCGATCAGGGTTTCCCCGGCAATCTGCTGGCATCGGTGCGCTATCATCTCGATGACAACAACTGCCTGTCGATTGACTATCAGGCAACGGTCGATCAACCCTGCCCGGTCAACCTGACCAACCACGCCTATTTCAATCTTGATGCACAGCATGGCGATGCGCGCCAGCATCGCCTGCAACTGCTGGCGGACCACTATCTGCCGGTCGACAGTAACGGCATTCCAGTGACCGGCGAACAGGGAACAAATTTAAAACCGGTGACCGGGAACAGTTTTGATTTTCGCCAGCCGAAAACCATCGCCGCAGAGTTTTTGCAGGATGACGATCAGCGCGCCGTGAAGGGCTACGATCACGCCTTTCTGCTTAATGCGCGGGGCGATGACAGCCAGCCAGCCGCCGAGCTGTGGTCGGCTGACGGCCAGTTACAGCTGACGGTACATACCGCCGCGCCAGCACTACAGTTCTATTCCGGCAATTATCTGGACGGCACCCCCGCACGTGAACAGGGCGAATACGCCGCCTTTCAGGGCATTGCGCTGGAGAGTGAGTTCCTGCCCGATTCGCCAAACCATGCGGAATGGCCACAGCCGAGTTGCTGGTTGCAGCCAGGTGAAACGTATCAGTCAGTGACCCGCTATACCCTGACCGCAGGCTAAGCATCAGGATGAAAAACGCGCACTGCGTTCGCCCCAGGCTTACGCCGTGCGCAGATTTCAGCTATGGTAGAGAGATACAGGTTGTCAGAATGGCAATCAGTACCCAGTGTCGATGCCGTTGCCGCCGCTGAATCATTGACTACGGTCAATGAGCGAGACGAATGGGGCTGCAGCGTCGGCTGACCGGGGTATAATCGCTTTCATAGAAATGTCAGATGATTAAGGAGTTAAGCTATGGCTGTAACTAAGCTGGTTCTGGTTCGTCACGGCGAAAGCCAGTGGAACAATGAAAACCGCTTCACCGGATGGTATGATGTTGATCTGTCCGACAAAGGTCGTACCGAAGCAAAAGCAGCAGGCGAACTGCTGAAAAAAGAAGGCTTTGCTTTCGATTTTGCTTATACCTCCGTGCTGAAACGTGCCATCCACACTCTGTGGAACGTTCTGGACGAACTGGATCAGGCCTGGCTGCCAACTGAGAAATCCTGGAAGCTGAATGAGCGTCACTACGGTGCGCTGCAGGGTCTGAACAAAGCTGAAACCGCTGAAAAATACGGTGACGAGCAGGTTAAGCAGTGGCGTCGTGGCTTTGCCATCACTCCACCAGAACTGACCCGTGAAGATGAGCGCTTCCCTGGCCACGATCCGCGTTATGCCAAACTGACTGACGCAGAACTGCCACTGACCGAAAGCCTGGCGCTGACCATCGATCGCGTTATCCCTTACTGGAACGAAAGCATTCTGCCACGCATCAAAAGCGGTGAGCGTGTGATCGTTGCTGCACACGGTAACTCGCTGCGTGCACTGGTAAAATACCTCGATGACCTGAGCGAAGATGAAATTCTTGAGCTGAACATCCCGACCGGTGTTCCGCTGGTGTATGAGTTCGACGAGAACTTTAAACCGCTGAAACGTTATTATCTCGGAGATGCCGATGAGATTGCCGCGAAAGCCGCAGCCGTCGCAAACCAGGGTAAAGCGAAGTAAAAAAAAATCCGCCGAAAGGCGGATTTTTCATTCTGCTGCCGCAAATTAGCCGCGACGCGCTTTTACCGCTGCCGCCAGCTGGCGCAGAACGGTTTCAGTATCTTCCCAGCCAATACAGGCATCGGTAACGCTTTTGCCGTAGACCAGCGGTTCACCGCTCTCCAGATTCTGATTGCCTTCCACCAGATGGCTTTCAATCATCACGCCAATGATCGCCTGTTCACCACCGGCAATCTGCCCGGCGACATCTTCGGCCACGACCATCTGCTTCTGGAACTGCTTGCTGCTGTTGGCATGGCTGAAATCGATCATCACCTGCGCCGCCAGACCGGCTTTTTCCAGCCCGGTTTTTACGGCGCTGACATGATGTGCACTGTAGTTTGGCTCTTTGCCACCACGCAAAATGATATGACAGTCGCGGTTACCGCTGGTTTCGACAATCGCCGAATGGCCGTACTTGGTTACCGACAGGAAGCAGTGCGGCGCGCTGGCCGCATTGATTGCATCAATCGCCACTTTAATCGTGCCATCGGTGCCGTTTTTAAAACCCACCGGGCAGGATAAGCCGGAGGACAGCTCACGGTGCACCTGTGATTCAGTGGTACGCGCGCCAATCGCGCCCCAGCTCATCAAATCAGCCATATACTGCGGGGTGATCATATCAAGGAACTCACCGGCGGCAGGCAGGCCGCTGTCATTGATATCCAGCAACAGTTTACGCGCGATGCGCAGACCGTCATTGATCTGGAAGCTGCCATCCATATGCGGATCGTTGATCAATCCTTTCCAGCCGACCGTGGTACGTGGCTTTTCAAAATAGACGCGCATCACCACTTCGAGGCTGTCGCTTAACTCTTCACGCAGTTTCAGCAGCCGGGCACCATACTCTTTTGCCGCTTCGGTATCATGGATGGAACAAGGTCCAATCACCACCAGCAGACGGTCATCTTCTTTTTTAAGAATATTGTGAATTGCCTGACGGGCACGGGAAACAGTTTCAGCAGCTTTTTCCGTGGACGGAAATTTTTCAAGCAGAGCAACAGGCGGGAGTAACTCTTTTATCTCTTTGATTCGTAAGTCATCATTCTGGTAATTCATAACTTTTCCATTAAATTCTTTGCCCGGTGCGCACCGGGCCAACCTGAACAATTTATCCCGTAGAAACTGTGGTGTAAATCGACTCTGGCGTTTTTGCGTCATCGCAGATTTGCGTTTTACGCCTGCTTTACTACACTTTTAATCGTAAACACTTAAAAAATTCGCATTTACACCACAATTGTTCGCATTGTGATTTAAAGTCGCGATTTTGTATTGCCTACATGATTTTTTATCAGTTTACGCGCCGTATCGGGTTGAGCTCGACAACCAACAGATAATTAACAGGAGCATAATGATGAATAAGTTCGCAATCGTCTTTTTAACCGCCGCCATGACTTTAGGCAGTGGTGCAGCAATGGCCGCCGGCAACAACGGTACTGCTAATCAGGCCGCAGACGCGGGTGCAGCAGCAGGCGGCGCTAAACAGAATTTGCCACCTAACAATGTTGATAACAGCCAGATCAACACCGGTGGTAGCACCTCTGGTACCGCGACCGACAGCAGCAATATGACGGCCGATGAAGTGCATAAAAACGCTCAGTGTAAAGACGGCAAATGCCCGGACGTGAATAAAAAAGTGGAAACCAAAGTAGGTGGCGGTGACGTTAACACCAAAACTGACGGCACCACGCAGTAATGCCCGTGGGAGAGCTTCGGCTCTCCTTTGATTTTGTTGCATCCCTCCCCCGCTCCGCTATGCTGAACGCCTTGATAATATTCGGATCTCATCATGGCCACTCTGCTGTTAATCGACGATCATCCCCTGGTTCAGGTGGCGCTTGAAGCTGCCCTGACTCGCTCGCCGATTCCGCTCCAGCTTTTTGCCGTCAGTAGTGAACAGCAGGCACGCGACTATTTACGTGATCACCCGGTTAATTTAATTATTCTCGATATTGGCCTGCCGGACAGCGACGGACTGGAACTGCTGAAGCGCCTGAAACACCGGGATGAAAATCAGGCGGTGTTAATCTACTCCGCGCAAGAAGAGCGGCTGTATATTCGTATGGCTCAGGCCGCCGGTGCAGCCGGCTATATTGCCAAACGCCAGCCGATGGAAAAACTGCTCGCCGCCATTCTGGCGATACTCGGTGGACAGCGTGCTTTTCCCGATCTCAGTGAGGCAGACAACCCGGCTACCGCCAGCCTGACCAGTAAAGAGAGGCAGATTCTTGCGCTGCTGGCACGCGGCCTTTCCAACCTGCAAATTGCTGAACAGCTGCATATCAGTAATAAAACCGTCAGCACCCATAAAAAAAATATTCTCGATAAGACCGGTACCCACTCGGTGGTTGAGCTGGCCGCTTTATGGAAAGCGCAGCAATGAAGTGGTTGCGCATGCTGGCCACGTTCTGCCTGCTGATCAGCGTCAGTGCCCCTGCGGCGTATCACGCCATCAGCAGCATTTCACTGCCCGGCGCGATGATGCCCGCTGCGGAGATGCGTCCCTGGCAGGGCAAGCTGCTGCGCGTCGGGATTATTGATGACCACAGCACGCCATGGAATATTGCCGTCGGCAACGACCTGTATGGCATTAACGCCGACTATCTGGCGCTGATAAGCCACAGCTCCGGCATTCAGTTTACTATTGTCGGCTATCCCGACTGGCCGGCGCTGCTGGCGGCGCTGCAACAGGGTCAGCTCGATCTGCTGTTTGGCGTGCCGCAATACCCGTTACCCGCCGGACTGCATGCGACTCAGCCATGGTACAGCAGCCCGTTGCGCATCTATCGCAACCGCAATAATCAGCGGCCGGTGATGTTTAATACTCAGGGCGCGCGCATCGCTATTGGTCAACAGACGCTGAAACAGGTGAATGCCGATTTTGCCCGTCAGCACCAGTTTCAGATCCTCGACAGCGATTTGCAGGCGCTGTACACCCTGCTCAACCAGCAAACGGACTATGTGGTGGCCGATGAGACCAGCGCCGGATTCCTGCTGAACCAGCTGCAACAGGGGCAGATCTATCAGCTGGAATCGCCGATGGAACCCGGCCAGCTGAATCTGCAGGCGGTGAGCAATAATAGTACGCTGGTTGCCGCTCTCGACAGCACGTTACGCCAGTTGCCAATGGATGTGGTCAACGAAATTCAGGGACGCTGGAATAGCCAGCTGCCGCGCTATTTCGACACCAATACCGCCCGCCTGACCCAGCTGGAACGCCAGTGGATCGAACAATATCCGGTGATTGAATATGCCGCGCTGGCCGACGACTATCCGTGGAGCTATCGCGCCGCCAACGGTTCAGCCAGCGGCTATAGTGTCGAGTTACTTAATGCCATTGGCCAGAATACCGGGCTGCGCTTTCAGCCGCGCTGGGTAGACAACAGTCAGCAAGCGGCGAGCCTGCTGACACAGCCGCGTCCGATGCTGCAACTGATGCTGCCGCTGACCGGCAATGACAATATGCAAGGCAACTCTCTGCCGGTGTGGCGTGCACTCTGGGGTGTCTATATCGCCCATTCAGCGCATAGCATTCTGAGCTGGCAGGATTTGCAGGGTATGCGCATCGGCGTCAGGCGCGGCGATATCGCGGCTGAACTGGTGCCCGACAGCATGAATGTCATTCCGTTCGACAACAGTAAAGCGCTGTATGACGCGCTGGCTAACGGCCAGCTGGATGCGCTGGTGGATAACGTCCTGTCGGCGCGCTGGCTGATTCAGGCGCGCTATAAAGAGAAGATTCATCTGGCCTTTGCCGCCAGTGATACCGCCTGGCCGATTGCCATGGGCGTCAGCGCCGGGCAGCCGCTGCTGCGCTCGATACTGAATAAAGGGCTACAACAGATCCCGCCAGACACCCAGCAGCGGATGCGCGAGAACTGGAGTAATAATCCGCAACTGGCGAATGGCGATGGCGACAATATGCGGCCCATCTCGCGGTTTTTATTTATCGCCGCGCTGTTTGCCATCGCCTTTCTGTTGTTGCTGCTGCTGCGTCGCTATATCCAGCAGCGGCGCGAACTGCGTCAGCGCCGCCAGCTGGAGCAACAACGTGAGGAAGCGGAACGCGCCAACCAGATGAAAAGTCAGTTTCTGGCAACCGTCAGCCATGAGCTGCGCACGCCAATGCAGGCGATACTCGGTCTGCTGGAAGTAGAGCTGGCAAACCAGCCACAGGCCGGTAATCTGGCGGTGATCCACAGCAGCGCCGCTTCGCTGATGACCTTACTGAACGATCTACAGGATCACGCAAAGATCGAGAGCAATACCTTTACGCTGCATCCGCGTGCGGTTGATCTGCAACAATGGCTGACGCAGCTGGCCGATTTTTATCACCCGTTGCTGCGTGAGGATGGCCCGGAATTGCAGGTCAGCGCGCTGACGCCATTGCCGCAAACGGTGATGCTGGACTGTGAGCGCCTGCAACAGGTCGCCAATAATTTAATTGGCAATGCGATCAAATTTACCCGCCACGGCACCATCCGCCTGACGCTGGCGCAAACTGACGCCGCGCAGCTCTGTTTGCAGGTCAGCGACAGCGGCAGCGGTATTGCGGCGAATGAACAGTCGCGGCTGTTTGAACCCTGGTATCAGACACCGTCGGGTAAAGCGCTGTCGATACAGGGCAGCGGCCTCGGGTTATCCATCTGTCGCGAGATTATCAACCGGATGGGCGGCAGCATCGAACTGCACTCGTTACCGGGCCAGGGCACCACCGTTACGGTGCGGTTGCCGCTGGTCACTGCCGATATCGATAGCCTGGCGATCGCGCCACCCGCGGCCGCTGAGAGCGACACACTGCCGCTTAACCGATTACGGGTGGCTATCGTTGACGATCACCCGACCAATCTGCTGGTTATGCAGCAGCAGCTGGCACATTTTGGCGTGATAGCGCAGACCTTTGATAATGGCACCGATCTGCTGCGCGCCAGCAGCCAGCCGCCGTTTGACCTGGTGTTTATCGACTACAATATGCCGCGCCCGGATGGCAGCACGGTGGCGCGTATTCTGCGCCGACGTTACCGTCACCATCCGCAGCCACCGACGCTGGTGCTGTGCTCTGCCGATGCGCAGTCAGCAACCCCCGACTATGTCGATGCGTTTTTGTTAAAGCCGGTGTCGCTGGCGGATATCGCAGCACCGTTACGCCGACACATTCAGCAGCCCTTCGATGACCTCGATGCCCGCATTCAGCGGCTGGCCAACCATCAACCAGAATTTGTGACGCGCATTGTGGCTACCCTAAGCACGGCACTGCGCACCGACCGCCAGGCACTGGCGGAAGCTCTCCGGCTACAGCACTGGCAACAGGCAGAACAGGTTGCTCACCGCATGAAAGGCAGCTGGTTGCTGTTGGGCTATCAGCAGGGTGAAGAACTTTGTCAGCAGATGATTGAGCAGGTGAAACAGCACACCACCGGCACGCCGGAATGGAATTTGTTGATATCATTAACTGAGAACTTACTGAAAAAACTGGAAGATTATGGCGCATCAACACAATCACACTGAAGGCGGGGGTAATCGTAACCGGTTACTGGCTGCATTTATCGTTACTGCGGTTTTTATGGTGGCCGAAGTGGCGGGCGGCATTGTTTCCGGTTCGCTGGCGCTGCTGGCGGATGCCGGACATATGCTGACCGATGCGGCGGCGCTGCTGGTCGCGCTGCTGGCGGTGCAGTTTGCCCAACGTAAACCCAATGCGCGTCATACCTTTGGCCTGCTGCGCCTCACCACGCTGGCCGCTTTTGTAAATGCGCTGGCGCTGCTGGTGATTACCGTATTGATCGTCTGGGAGGCGATACGCCGGTTTTATCAGCCACAGCCGGTGACCGGTGGCCTGATGCTGATGATAGCGGTGGCGGGCCTGCTGGCGAATCTGTTGTCATTCTGGCTGCTGCATCGCGGCAGTGAAGAGAAAAACCTTAACGTGCGCGCGGCGGCACTGCATGTACTGGGCGATTTGCTTGGTTCGGTGGGCGCGATTGTGGCGGCGCTGATTATTCTGTTTACCGGCTGGACACCCATCGACCCGATTCTGTCGATCCTTGTCTCGGCACTGGTGCTGCGCAGCGCCTGGTCACTGCTGAAAGAGAGTTTTCACGAACTGCTGGAAGGCTCACCCAGCTCGATTAACGCCGATAAGCTGAAACGTGATTTAACCCTGAGTATTGCCGAGGTGCGCAATGTCCATCATGTGCATGTCTGGCAGGTGGGCGAAAAACCGGTGATGACGCTGCATGTGCAGGTTATTCCACCTTATGACCACGATGCGCTGCTGCACCGTATTCATGATTACCTGCACCGCAATTATCAGATCGATCACGCCACGGTGCAGATGGAGTATCAGCCCTGTGGCGGTGATGACTGTGATTTAGGCCACTCCGGCCATCAACACACGCATCATCACCATCACTAAGGCATCAGGAGAGCGCGCGTGAGCCATGTTCGCGCGCGCTGCGCATCCACAACCAGCAGCCGTTCAGCGCAATCAACGTCAACAGCACATACTCCAGCGCCATCGCATAGACACCCTGACGCGCAAAGATACTGACGCTAATCACATTGATAATCACCCACAGCAGCCAGTTCTCGACGTATTTACGCGTCATCAGAATCATCGCCACAATCGACAACACCATCATGCAGGAGTCCCAGAATGGGAATGCATCGGGTTGCAGCTCCGGCATCGCCACATTGAATCCCAGCGCCTGCATAATTCCGACCGCAATCCGCGTCAGGAAAGCGAATACCGGATCGATAAAGCGGGTCATTAACGCAATCGCCAGCACGCTGGCAACGCCCCAGCCAATTGCTTTCGGCAACGACAGCCAGCGGATCTTCAGCTCGGCCTGATTATCCGCGGTCTGACGACTCCAGGCGTACCAGCCGTAAATATTGGCAGCAAAGAAGAACAGCTGAAGTAACAGGCTGGCGTAAAGCTGGATCTGGAAAAAAATCACCGCAAACAGTGACACGTTTATCAGACCAAACAGGTAGTTAATAATCTTCTCTTTACTCGCCAGCCAGATACATAACAGGCCAGCCAGCGTCCCGATCGCTTCAATCCAGGACAGATCGTAACCGCCTGCCCCAATCGGAATGTGAACCAGAATATTCTGCGTGCTAAAAAAATCCATACCGGCACCTTATGGCGGGGTATCAGGCGTTGCCCTTTACCTTAAGTTTGAGATCTGCAGCAAAAGATAGCATACGATTCAACGGGATCAATGCCGCCTGGCGTAAAGCCTCATCAACATGAATTTCATGCTGACTGCCGCCCTGCTCCAGCCCGTCGGCAATCGCCTTCAGTCCGTTCATCGCCATCCACGGACAGTGCGCGCAGCTGCGGCAGCTGGCCCCCTCACCGGCGGTCGGCGCTTCCAGCAGCTCTTTATCCGGACACGCCTGCTGCATTTTGTAGAAAATGCCGCGGTCGGTCGCCACAATCATCTGCGGATGCGGCAAACTTTGCGCCGCCTGAATCAGCTGACTGGTGGAGCCCACCGCATCCGCCAAATCGACAATCGCCTGCGGTGATTCCGGGTGAACCAGCACCGCCGCCTGCGGATAAAGCGCTTTCATCCGCTGCAACGCCTGGGTTTTAAATTCATCGTGCACAATACAGGCACCCTGCCAGCACAGCACATCCGCATCGGTCTGGCGGGTAACGTAGCGCCCAAGATGACGATCCGGCGCCCAGATGATTTTCTCACCGAGACTGTCGAGATGCTCGATCAGCTCAACCGCAATGCTGGAGGTCACCACCCAGTCGGCACGCGCCTTTACCGCCGCTGAGGTGTTGGCATACACCACCACGGTACGATCCGGATGGCTGTCGCAAAACCGATTGAATTCTTCAATCGGGCAGCCAAGATCCAGCGAACACTCGGCCTGCAATGTCGGCATCAGCACGGTTTTTTCCGGACTGAGGATCTTCGCCGTTTCGCCCATAAAGCGCACGCCAGCAACCAGCAGGGTAGACGCTGAGTGGTTGCTGCCAAAACGTGCCATTTCCAGCGAATCAGAAATACAGCCGCCGGTCTCTTCCGCCAGCGCCTGAATTTCCGGGTCAGTGTAGTAGTGGGCTACCATCACCGCATCGCGCTCTTTCAGCAGACGCTTAATTTTTTCCCGATAATGCTGCTTTTCATCAACAGACAGCCGCGCCGGTTTCGGCGGGAAAGGATACACTGCGGTTTCCGGATCGAACATCAGGCTCATATCACCAGTCTCGTTTCTTCGACTTAACGTTTTAAGCGAATTATCAGCATTTCATCCGACAGAAAGCGCCGGATGTTTTATATGCTAAACACGATAACCAAATTGTCTGCGCCTGTCGCTGATTTTTTAACTTTAAGCGGAAGATGTGAGCCAGATCATTCCAGCCGCACGGACTTGCCGGTTTCGATATCCAGTAAAAAGGCTTTGGTCGCCAGCCCGCCAGCAAAGCCGGTCAGTTTACCGTTGGCACCAATAACCCGGTGACAGGGAGCAACAATCGAAATCGGGTTCTTGCCGTTAGCGGCCCCGACGGCACGTACCGCTGTAGGATGACCTATTTGCCGGGCAATCTCGCCATAACTGCGGGTTTCGCCAAACGGAATTGCCACCAGCGCTGCCCAAACCCTTTTCTGAAACTCGGTGCCCACAAAGTCCAGTGGCAGATCGAAGCTGCGCCGCTTACCGGCAAAATAATCCTTCAACTGACGTTCGGTTTCCAGCAGCAGCGGATGCTGATTATTTTCTGTCACCGGGCTCAGGCGCACGCGTTTAGGATCGTCATCCTGCCAGAGGATCGCCGCCAGCCCGCGTTCGCTGGCCAGTAATGTCAGCACGCCGACCGGCGATGTCATCAGTTTGTAGTAGTAAGCCATTGTCTGCTCTCCGGTTACTGTCGCGGTGCACAATTAGCAACCGCGATCGTTGCGCATAGTATCGCTGATTTCCTGCCAGCAACTGGCCGTTTTCGGACATCAGAGTAAAATAGTTTCATGTCCGAAAATGGCCAGTCGCAGATGATGGCTTGCTTTACAGTAGAGGAATCTTTCCCCGTCAAGGAATCTCGCATTATGGATAACAATGCTGCTTATCAGGCCCTGACTTCCCGCGACGTGCGTTTCGACGGCGTATTTTATGTCGGCGTCACGTCAACCGGTATCTACTGCCGTCCGATCTGTCCGGTAAAAGCGCCGCGTCAGGAGAACTGTGTGTTTTTTGACAGTGCCGAAGCGGCAGAGAAAGCCTCATTTCGCCCCTGCCTGCGCTGTCGTCCTGAACTGGCACCCGGCAATGCGCCGGTTGACAACGCACACCGTATCGCCGGGCTGTTAGTGCAGCGGATTGATGAAAGTGAAGAAGACGGTGAAAGCTTGTTTAACATTGCCAGGCAGTTGGGCATCAGCGCACGCCAGCTGCGGCGTATTGTTCAACAACAGCTGGGGGTTTCACCGCGCGAGCTTAAGCGGACACGACGCCTGTTACTGGCCAAGCAGTTACTGACCGAAACGCAGCTGCCGGTTACTGAGATTGCATTTGCCAGCGGTTTTACCAGTTTGCGCCGCTTTAATGACGCCTTTAATCGCCAGTACCGCATGTCACCCAGTCGCTTACGTAAAGCTGCGACTGACGAGCACCAGCACGTTGATGCCGCTGACACCTCAACCCTGCAACTGAGCTATCGACCGCCCTATGACTGGCAGGCGATGCTGGCGTTTCTCCGCCTGCGCGCGATTAAAGATGTGGAGTTGATCACTGAGGACAGTTATGCGCGTACCGTGCGTCTGGGCAACTACACTGGCTGGGTGCGTGTGACCCATGCGCCAGCGAAACACGCGCTGATGGTTGAGTTTACCCATTCGTTAACCCCGGTGCTGCCGGCGCTGTTACGGCGCTTACGCAACCTGTTTGACCTTGCGGCGCGTCCGGATCTGATTGCAGCTCACTTGCAACAGTATCCGCTGCTGCAACAGAGCGTGCTCAGTCATCCGGGCCTGCGGGTTCCCGGCGCATATGATGGTTTCGAAATGGCGATCCGCGCGATTCTCGGCCAGCAAATCACCGTCAAAGCGGCTACTACCCTCGCCTGCCGTTTTGCTGATGCTTTCGGCGCGCACATCGCTACGCCTTTTACCGAACTCAGCCGCCTGTCGCCGCTGGCAACGCGGATTACCGAGGCAAGTATTGATGATATCGCCAGCCTTGGGATTGTCAGTGCCCGTGCCAGATGCATTCTTGCCATGGCGCAGGCCTGTGCCTCTGGTGAGCTACAACTTGAAGCAGGCAACGACCCGGATAAAGCGATAGCTCAACTGGTAACATTGCCGGGTATTGGTCAGTGGACCGCCAACTATATTGCGATGCGTGCGCTACGCTGGCCGGATGCCTTTCCAAAAGAGGATATTGCGATACGAAACAATCTCGGTGGCGTCAGCGCAAAACAGGCGGAAGAGATGTCGCAGGCGTGGCGACCGTGGCGCAGTTATGCGGTGATGCATATCTGGAAAAATATGTCGGCGAAGTAAAAGGTGCCATCGGGCGGGGAATAATTCAGGATAGCGGTTTTCGGCTAATGCTGGTGGTTTAAGAAAAAATCGCCGGAATTTCTGGAATGCTGTAGGGGAGCCGTTTTCAGCTCCCGTCCTGATGGCACAGAAGGTGCTAACCCCTGGCACGGGCAGCGAAAACGCTGCCCCTACAACAGTGATATCAGAAACGAAAAAAGCACCCTTTGGGTGCTTTTTTCTGAATTTGGTGGGTCTTGCAGGATGACTCGGCCTGTGGCCTCGCCCTTCGGGCCGTTGCCGGAGGCAACGTTGTCTCGCTTTCGCTCGACCCGAACCTTTACGGTTCTCATCCTTTACGATTTTATACCGGTTACCACATAATAAGTGGTGGGTCGTGCAGGATTCGAACCTGCGACCAATTGATTAAAAGTCAACTGCTCTACCAACTGAGCTAACGACCCGCTGTGCGGTTTAAAACTTTACTATCCAGTTACCACTGAAGAAGTGGTGGGTCGTGCAGGATTCGAACCTGCGACCAATTGATTAAAAGTCAACTGCTCTACCAACTGAGCTAACGACCCGCTGTGCGGTTTAAAACTTTACTATCCGATTACCACTAAATAAGTGGTGGGTCGTGCAGGATTCGAACCTGCGACCAATTGATTAAAAGTCAACTGCTCTACCAACTGAGCTAACGACCCGCAATGCGGTTTAAAACTTTTACTCTTCGAAGTGGTGGGTCGTGCAGGATTCGAACCTGCGACCAATTGATTAAAAGTCAACTGCTCTACCAACTGAGCTAACGACCCACTTTATTGCTGTCAGAGCGCTTTCACTTATGCCCTGTCAACGGCGGCATATATTACTGATTTGAATTTTCAGCGCAACCACTATTTTCCAATAAGTTGTTCAACTGCTTGCCTTTCGTGCGGCAAGACCAGAAATCACACGATATCTGGTCAAACCGCGACGATTACAGGCCCGCTGCGCGCTTTTGCGCCTGCTTTGCTGATTCAGTATTTGGATACTGTTTAACGACTTGCTGATAAACCGCTTTGGCTTTTGCATTGTCGCCTTTGTCCTGCATGATCACCCCAACCTTATACAGCGCTTCCGAGCTCTTAGGTGATTTAGGATAATTTTTCACTACAGTGGCGAAATAGTATGCAGCGTCGTCTTTCTTACCTTTGTTGTAATTCAACTGACCGAGCCAGTAATTGGCATTCGGCTGGTAAGTCGAATCCGGGTATTTCTTAACAAATGCCTGAAAAGCAGCAATTGCCTGATCGTATTGCTTCTTCTCCAGTACCAGCGCCACCGCTGCATTGTAATCCGTATTGGCATCACCGCTTTGCGCGGGTGCAGCAGCCGTGCTACCGCCGCCTGCAGACGCGCTGTCAGCCGCTGCCGCTGCACCCGCACCTGCGGACGCTGCATCGCCACCTGACGCGCCCTGAGCGCCGCCATTGCTGCTGAGACTGTCGATTTGTTGATAGATCTGTTTCTGCCGCTCAACGACCTGATTCAGCTGATAGCTACTTTCCTGAATCTGTCCGCGCAACGAATCGATATCGCGCTGATTATCATTGAGTTGCTGCTGAAGTTGTTGAAGGAGTTGTCCCTGAGCATTAGAAATACGCTCAAGTGTGGTGACACGGTCTTCTACCGAGCCAGAGCCAACGCTACTGATTGACGCCTGGGCATTAGCGGCCCAGGGGGCCGCTACGCCAACCAGTAACGACAGACTCAACAGGTGAGTTCTGAAGCTACTAATCATGTGATTCTCTTAGTATACCAGTACGGCACGACGGTTTTTGGCGTAAGCCGCTTCGTCATGACCCAGTACAGCTGGCTTCTCTTTACCGTAAGAAACGATAGAGATCTGATCAGCAGAAACGCCTTTACCCTGCAGGTACATTTTCACGGAGTTAGCACGACGCTCGCCCAGGGAAATGTTGTACTCAGGAGTACCACGCTCATCCGCATGACCTTCTACGGTTACTTTGTAAGACGGGTTGCTACGCAGGAATGCTGCGTGCGCATCCAGCATCTGAGCGAAGTCAGAAGCGATGTCGTATTTGTCCAGACCGAAGTAAACAATGTTGTTTCTCTGCAGTTCTTGCATCTGCAGACGTGCCTGCTCTTCAGAAGACATGTTTCCATTGGTCATGCCGCCGTTAGAACCATCAGCACCCATACCGGTCTGATCGTTGTTGTTGTTTTTATGTGAGCTACATGCAGCCACAGCAATCACTGGCAGTGCCAGCAGTAAACCCTTCAGCACTTTGTTCAGTTGCATTTCTAAAATCCTATTATAGTTTGCTATACATATTTACACATGCATCACAGATACGGCGACCAGGCAGGAGATTTGACCTGTCCATCAGTTGCCGGAAGACGCGCTTTGAAACGCCCATCGGTCGAAACCAACTGCAACACGGAACCCATACCCTGAGTAGAGCTGTAGATCACCATCGTGCCGTTAGGTGCGAGACTTGGCGTCTCATCCAGGAACGTGTCCGTTAACGTTTGAACGGCTCCCGTTTCCAGATCTTGTCTGGCGATATGCTGCGCACCGCCATTGGTGCTAACCATCACCAAAGATTTTCCGTCGGTGCTGACATCAGAGTTCTGATTCTGGGAACCTTCCCAGGTCAGACGCTGTGGCGCGCCGCCGTTGATATTCACTTTATAAATCTGAGGGCGACCTGCCTGATCCGAGGTATAGGCCAGGTTCTGGCTATCCGGGAACCACGTCGGCTCAGTATTATTGCTGCGACCATCCGTCACCTGGCGCATCTGGCCAGAGGCAAGGTCGGTCACATAAATATTCAGGCTACCGCTTTTCGACAGGGCAAACGCCAGTTTGCTGCCGTCTGGCGAGAACGCAGGCGCACCGTTATGACGCGGGAATGAAGCAATTTGCTTAATTGCCCCGCTGGCCAGCGTCTGTACCACCAGCGCAGAACGACCGCTTTCAAAGGTCACGTAGGCCAGTTTGCTGGCATCCGGAGACCATGACGGTGACATCAGCGGCTGTGGTGAACGGTGAACTACCGCCTGGTTATAACCGTCGTAGTCAGAGACGCGCAGCTCATACGGGAACTGACCGCCATTGGTCGTGACCACGTAAGCGATACGGGTACGGAACGCGCCCTTAATCCCGGTCAGCTTTTCAAACGCTTCGTCACTGGCAGTATGGGCGGCAAAACGCAGCCACTGCTTAGTCACTTTAAATGAGTTCTGCGCCAATACAGTACCCGGAGAACCGGCGGTATCCACCAGTTGATAAGAGACCGTGAAGCTGCCATCAGCGCCAGGTTGCACCTGGCCGACCACCACAGCGTCAATACCCAGTGCGCTCCACGCCGCAGGCTGAACTTCAGAAGGTGAAGTCGGCTGCTGTGGTAAACGCGCGCGATCCAGTGGGTTAAATTTACCACTGTTACGCAAGTCAGCAGCGACAATACCGCCAACATCTTCTGGTGCAGCACCCGGACCATCCCATTTAAACGGCACCACGCCGATAGGACGGGCAGTGTTCACACCCTGGGTAATCTCAATACGGACTTCGGCATGCAGCACGGCTGCCCACAGAAGTAAAAAGCTTAACGCTACACGAAGTGCCTGCTTCATCATTTCTCCCTTATCTGAACCCGTAGTCCACGATAATTAGCAGTGTTTCAACGAACCATTAATGCAAAGCAATTTAGAGTACGGCATGTTTAACATAGTTCAACATGCCGATTGTTACTGTATTACTGCGGCCTGAAAGTCATCGGTGCATTTTTAAACACTTCATAAACTGCCTGGCTCGGTGGCTTAGGAATACGCGCCTGTTTGGCTGCTGCGATAGCAGCCTGGCAAAGTGCCGGGTCGCCACCTTCCGCTTTTACATCAATCAATAAGCCATCCGGTGCCAGTTTAATGCGTAAATCACAGCTCTTGCCACGGTACAAATCCGCATCATAGAACTTGCTCTGGATAGCGCCGGTGATCTGGCCTAAATATCCACTAATCTCAGCACCTGAAGCACCCGCTTTTTTCTGATTTCCCTGCCCTGCTGCTGCACCTTTACCTTCTTTCGGCGCATTCTTACCGGAAGTCAGCCCGCCAAGAAGATCATCGACGTCACTGGACGCCGCGGCATCAGCAGCCGCTTTCTTCTTCGCATCGGCAGCCGCTTTCGCTTTCGCCGCGGCATCGGCTTTCTTCTTCGCGTCAGCAGCCGCTTTCGCTTTGGCTTCTTCGGCAGCTTTTTCTTTCGCTTCCTGAGCCGCTTTTTCCTGCGCCTCTTTCGCTTCTTCCGCCGCTTTCGCCTTCGCATCTGCGGCCGCTTTGGCTTTCGCATCAGCTGCGGCTTTGGCTTTAGCATCGGCTTTCGCTTTTGCGTCTTCCGCTGCTTTCACTTTCGCTGCTTCTGCTGCCGCATCTTTTGCTGCCGCTTCTTTCGCCTGCTCTTCCGCTTTTTTCTTCGCATCAGCAGCGGCTTTCTTCACTTCTTCTTCGGCTTGCTTTTTCGCCTCAGCCGCAGCTTTCGCCTGGGCATCCGCTTTGGCATCGGCTTTCGCCTTCGCTGCGGCCGCTTCCGCCTGTTTCTGCTGCTCCTGCGCTTCTTTTGCCGCTGCCTGCGCTTGTTTCTGCTGCTCGGCCTGATCCTTAGCCTGCTGTTTCGCCTCTTCCTGAGCCTGCAGTCGTTCTTTCTCCAGCTCTTTCAACCGCTGCTGTTCCGCGGCCTGTTTTTGCTGAAGCTCTTCTGCCTGCTGCTCAGCCTGCTTTTTACGCTGCTGTTCAGCACGCTTGCTGTCACTCTGCTGATTCTGCTGACGATTGTACTGTTCGACTACCGCGCCAGGATCGACCATCACGGCATCTATATCGCTCCCGCCACCGCCAGCGCTGGCGTCGATATGTTCGTCAAACGAGCTCCAGATCAGCAATGCAATCAAAAAGATATGCAATATCACTGAAATGATAATGGCGCGTTTTAACTTATCGTTCTGCTCGGTTGCCTTCGACACTCTCGGTTCCCAAAAAACGGTTCGAATTAATTAGATCGGCTGCGTCATCAATCCGACGGACTTCACGCCCGCCTGGTGCAGCAAATTCAGCGCTTTGATGATTTCGTCGTAAGGCACGTCTTTCGCTCCGCCAATCAGGAATACCGTTTTCGGGTTCTCCTGAAGTCGACGCTGCGCTTCAGCCACCACCTGCTCGGAAGGCAACTGCTCCATACGATCGTGATCAACCACCAGGCTGTACTGACCCACACCTGACACTTCAACGATTACCGGCGGATTGTCATCACTGGAGACCGTTTTTGAATCTGTCGCATCCGGCAGATCAACTTCCACGCTCTGCGTAATGATCGGTGCCGTCGCCATAAAAATCAGCAGCAGCACCAGCAACACGTCGAGCAGTGGAACAATGTTGATCTCAGATTTGAGATCGCGGCGACCGCGACCACGCGTTCTGGCCATGGGTAACCTCCGATTACTTGCTGTTCTCGCTGGAGAACGCCTGACGATGCAGGATAGCCGTGAACTCTTCCATAAAGTTGTCGTAGTTCTGCTCCAGCTTGTTTACGCGCTGGGTCAGGCGGTTGTAGGCCATAACCGCCGGAATTGCGGCAAACAGACCAATCGCGGTGGCGATCAGTGCTTCGGCAATACCTGGCGCAACCATCTGCAAGGTGGCCTGCTTCACCGCGCCCAGCGCGATAAAGGCGTGCATAATTCCCCAGACGGTACCGAACAGACCGATATATGGGCTGATGGAACCTACGGTGCCGAGGAACGGGATATGGTTTTCCAGCGCTTCCAGCTCACGGTTCATGGAAATACGCATCGCACGACTGGCACCTTCCACCACCGCCTCTGGCGCATGGTTATTGGCACGATGCAGACGCGCAAACTCTTTAAAGCCGGCATAGAAAATTTGCTCAGAGCCACCCAGCTCATCGCGACGTGCCTGGCTCTCCTGATACAAACGCGACAGCTCGATACCGGACCAGAACTTATCTTCAAAAGCCTCAGCATCACGCCCTGCGGCGTTCAGAATACGGGTACGCTGGATAATGATTGCCCATGAGGCAATAGAAAACCCAATCAAAATCAACATGATAAGTTTGACCAGAAGGCTTGCCTTCAGGAACAAATCAAGAATGTTCATGTCAGTCACTGCTTGAACTCCGCGACAATAGACTTGGGAAGCGCTATCGGCTTCATAAGATGTGGGTTGATGCAGGCGATCAGAACTTCCGCTTCGTTCAGAACCTTGCCTTCAGCATTAACGATACGTTGTGCGAATGTCATAGTCGTCCTGCGCATTGCTACCACCTCGCTTTGCACTTCCAGCAAATCATCAAGGCGTGCCGCCGCAAGGTAGTCAACTGTGATTCGACGCACCACAAAAGCGACCTGCTGTTCCAGCAGCGCCTGTTGGTTGAAATGATGCTGGCGCAGCATTTCAGTACGTGCTCGTTCATAAAAAGCGACATAGCTGGCATGGTAAACCACGCCGCCGGCATCCGTGTCTTCGTAATAGACGCGTACCGGCCATCTAAACAGCGTTGTACTCACTCTACATCCCGGTAATGCTCTTAAACGTTGCTACTATACGCAAGAGCAATCTGGTTTGGAATGGATTGCCAGAGGCTAACGAAAATAATTATCTGAAGGAAACAACTGGAAGGGTTTTCGGGATGAATCTTAGACAAGTCCTGACAAAAAAACAGATTAATCTATTTATTAATGGCCGTCAGTCACCCGGCCATAAACATTAATTTTACAGGAAGAAGAAAGCCAGCCCGAGTAGCAGAATAATCTGAGACGGTAACGGTGAAAACAGTGCACGCCAGCGCAGTCGACGCTGACGAAACCCGACGCCATGGATAACGCCGGTACACACCGCCCACATCATCAGCAAACCCTGCCAGAGAGAAAGCGGCCCGGTTTTAGCGGCAAAGCGCGACGGCTCCCAGAACATACAGCCCGCCAGCAACAGTGCCAGCACCAGAGAAAGAGCCCGTAACGGGCTCTTGTCCATCACGTCATACAACTGTGCAATCAGCTTCGCCATCACTTCTGCTCTTTCGCCGCAGCACTCTCTTCGATGTGCTCCAGCGCCAGCGCCGTGATAATGCCAAATGAACAGGCCAGCAGCGTGCCGAGAATCCAGGCAAAATACCACATTGTTCTGCTCCTTAATTAATAGAGAGAATGGTTGTTGTTTTCGATCTGCTCTTTAGTAATGCGACCGAACATTTTGTAGTAACACCAGCTGGTGTACGCCAGGATAATCGGCACGAAAACTATCGCCACAAAGGTCATCAGTTTCAGCGTCAGTAAGCTGGAGGTCGCATCCCACATGGTCAGGCTGACATTTGGCACGGTGCTGGATGGCATAATAAACGGGAACATCGCCACGCCCGCCGTCAGAATCACACAGGCCACGGTCAGCGAAGAGAAGATAAACGCCCAGGCCCCCTTCTCCAGTCGCGAACAGAGCAGGGTCAGCAACGGCAATACCACGCCCAGCGCCGGGATCAGCCACAGAATCGGCGTCTGGTTAAAGTTAACCAGCCAGGCACCGGCTTCACGCGCCACCTCTTTAGTCAGCGGGTTGGAGGCCGCAGCATGGTCGAGGGTTGAGGTCACCACATAACCGTCGATGCCATACATCACCCACACGCCCGCCAGCGCGAAGCCGACCATCATTACCAGCGCGGAGATCTGCGCCGCAATGCGTGCGCGCAGATGCACCTCGCCGGTGGTACGCATTTGCAGGTAAGTTGCGCCCTGCGTCAGAATCATCGTCAGGCTGACAATCCCGGCCAGCAGGCCAAACGGGTTGAGCAGCTGGAAGAAATTGCCGGTGTAGAACAGGCGCAGATATTCATCGGCGTGGAACGGCACGCCCTGCAACAGGTTGCCGAACGCCACACCAATCACCAGCGGCGGCACAAAGCTGCCGATAAAAATGCCCCAGTCCCACATGCCGCGCCAGCGCATATCTTCAATCTTCGAACGGTAGTCAAAACCGACCGGACGGAAGAACAGCGACGCCAGCACCAGAATCATCGCCACATAAAAACCGGAGAAGGCAGCGGCATACACCATTGGCCAGGCAGCAAACAGCGCGCCACCGGCGGTGATCAACCACACCTGGTTGCCATCCCAGTGCGGGGCAATCGAGTTGATCATCACCCGGCGTTCGGTATCGGTGCGGCCGATAATGCGCGACAGCATACCGACGCCCATATCGAAACCATCGGTGACGGCAAAGCCAATCAGCAAGATGCCAATCAACAGCCACCAGATAAAGCGCAATACTTCGTAATCTAACATTTATCGACTCCTGTTTATCGCAGCGGCTGTGACGAAAGCGTTGACTGTTCGAAGTGATAACGGCCGGTTTTCAGACTGCTTGGGCCGAGGCGGGCAAATTTGAACATCAGGTACATTTCCGCCACCAGGAACAGCGTATACAGGCCGCAAATCAGCCCCATGGAAAACAGCAGGTCGCCCACGGTCAGCGAGGAGTTGGCGACCGCCGTCGGCAACACTTCACCAATCGCCCATGGCTGACGGCCATACTCAGCGACAAACCAGCCGGCTTCGATGGCAATCCACGGTAATGGAATCCCGTACAGCGCGGCTTTCAGCAGCAGACGATTTTTGCCGATACGATTACGAATGACGCTCCAGAACGACAGGCCGATAATGATCAGCATCAGCACACCGCAGCCCACCATAATGCGGAAGGAGAAGTAGAGCGGCGCAACGCGTGGAATCGAGTCCTTCGTTGCCTGCTGAATCTGCGCTTCAGAAGCGTCAGACACATTTGGCGTGTAGCGCTTCAGTAACAGGCCATAACCCAGATCCTGTTTATGCTGATCGAATGCCGCACGTATCGCCGGATCCTGATTGCCTGAGCGCAACTCTTCCAGCAGCTGATACGCTTTCATGCCGTTACGGATACGCACTTCATGCTGCACCATCAGCTCTTTCAGGCCGGTGACCGGTTTATCGACGGAGCGGGTGGCGATCAGCCCGAGCAGATACGGGATCTGCACGGCATATCGGTTCTGCTGCGTTTCCTGGTCGGGCAGACCAAATAGCGTAAATGCCGCCGGAGCCGGTTGGGTTTCCCACTCCGCCTCGATGGCCGCCAGTTTGGTTTTCTGCACGTCACCCATTTCGTAACCGGATTCATCACCCAGCACGATCACTGACAGAATCGCCGCCATACCAAAGCTGGCCGCAATGGCGAAAGAACGTTTGGCAAATGCCACGTCGCGCCCACGCAATAAATAGTAAGAGCTGATACCGAGCACAAACATCGCGCCGCAGGTATAGCCCGCCGCAACGGTGTGAACGAATTTCACCTGCGCGACCGGGTTGAGTACCAGTTCGGAGAAGCTGACCATCTCCATGCGCATGGTTTCGAAATTAAAATCGGATGCGATAGGGTTTTGCATCCAGCCGTTTGCCACCAGGATCCATAATGCCGAGAGGTTGGAACCGAGTGCCACCAGCCAGGTGACGGCCATATGCTGCACTTTGCTGAGACGATCCCAGCCAAAGAAGAATAAGCCAACGAAGGTGGATTCAAGGAAGAATGCCATCAATCCTTCGATAGCCAGCGGTGCGCCAAAGATGTCACCGACATAGTGCGAAAAGTATGACCAGTTGGTTCCGAACTGGAACTCCATGGTCAGGCCCGTGGCCACGCCCAGCGCAAAGTTAATTGCAAATAACTTGCCCCAGAACTTGGTCATATCCTTATAAATTTGTTTGCCCGACAGCACGTAAACGGTTTCCATAATCGCCAGCAAAAACGCCAAACCCAGCGTCAGCGGAACGAACAGGAAGTGATACATTGCAGTCAGGGCAAACTGTAAGCGCGACAGTTCGACGATATCAAACATCTTGACCCCTTGCTCCTCGCAGGAAGACTCCGACATATGGCAAAACAACCGGCCAGCGCCAGTCATTCCTCACCACTGTGAATGCCCAATAAAAACGGCTGATATTGATCCAGTAATACTGCACAGTTCTGCCCAGGACAGGCAAAGCAGATACAGCTGATAAATAAAGTAATATTAACGACGAATGAGACGTGAATATCATACGCCGCTTTAAGCTAACGACAAATAGTTATTAACGTGATGCTTATCCCCTTTTTCGTCGCTACATCGCATTTCGCTTAACTCTCTGAATCACGCGAAATTGATGCAACGCAATTTATACGAAAAGTGAGACGTTAATCTAGTCCTAAAGCTTGATATAAAACCTTTTTCTTTGATCTATGTTAATGCAGAAGAGACGGGGATAGTGTTGGGTAAAGCTGATGTTAAATAATTGAGCCAGTCGCGTGATAAAATTTCAGAATTAATAAAAATAACCGACATTTTTTTTAACGTTGTCGTAGCAATAATCTGAAAATATTACTGGAATAATCAGCCAGTTTTCCTGGCATTATTATTTTCGCTATTATTCCTTTTTTGATGGGTATTCCTGTTTATTTCACAAATCTTTCACGCTAAATATATAGAGATTTAACCTTTGTTTCAGTAAGGATAGCTGACTTTTGCCGGTTTGCAGAAAAAGAGTGTGGTGTCTTCACTTAACGACTTCTGACGTATGGCGCTTACCGCCCGTGCTGGGGGTTTGCACCACGGGAGCCGAAAACGGCTCCCCTACAGCACTCCTGCAATTCCGCTACCTGAACCCATAAAAAAGGCCACCCGCAGGTGGCCAATATGTTGAGAGGGTAAACCTGCCAGGCAGGTTTCAGACACAGCGTTATTATTGAGGTAATACCGCTTTCACCGCGTCGCCGATATCTGCCAGGCTACGAACGGTTTTCACGCCTGCGGCTTCAAGCGCAGCAAATTTCTCATCCGCGGTGCCTTTACCACCGGCGATAATCGCACCGGCGTGACCCATACGCTTGCCTTTCGGCGCAGTCACACCCGCGATATAGCCAACAACCGGCTTGGTCACGTGATCTTTGATAAACGCTGCGGCTTCTTCTTCCGCGCTGCCACCGATCTCACCGATCATCACGATCGCTTCAGTCTGTGGATCGTCCTGGAACAGTTTCAGGATATCGATAAAGTTAGAGCCTGGGATCGGGTCACCGCCGATACCGACGCAGGTCGACTGGCCGTAGCCGATATCGGTGGTCTGCTTAACCGCTTCATAAGTCAGGGTACCGGAACGCGAAACGATACCGATACGGCCTGGCTGATGGATATGGCCTGGCATAATGCCAATTTTGCATTCGCCTGGGGTGATCACGCCCGGGCAGTTTGGCCCGATCATGCGCACACCTGCTTCGTCCAGCTTCACTTTCACCGTCAGCATATCGAGGGTAGGAATACCTTCAGTGATGGTGATGATCAGTTTGATACCCGCTTCGATCGCTTCAAGAATACCGTCTTTGCAGAAAGGAGCCGGAACGTAAATCACCGACGCGGTCGCGCCAGTGGCTTCAACCGCTTCACGCACGGTGTTAAACACTGGCAGACCCAGATGCTCAGTACCGCCTTTACCTGGCGTCACACCGCCAACCAGCTGCGTGCCATAAGCCAGTGCCTGCTCGGAGTGGAAAGTACCCTGACCGCCGGTGAAACCCTGGCAGATAACTTTGGTGTTTTTGTCGATCAAAATGGACATTATTTACCCTCCGCTGCAGCTACAACGCGCTGCGCTGCGTCACTCAGGCTGGTTGCTGCAATAATATTCAGACCGCTGTCTGCCAGTTTTTTGGCACCCAGCTCGGCATTGTTACCTTCCAGACGGACCACTACCGGCACGTTGACACCCACTTCTGCTACCGCGCCGATGATGCCATCAGCAATCAGGTCACAGCGCACGATGCCACCGAAGATGTTAACAAATACCGCTTTAACCGCGTCGTCGGACAGAATGATTTTAAACGCTTCGGTCACGCGCTCTTTGGTCGCGCCGCCGCCCACGTCGAGGAAGTTTGCTGGCTGGCCACCGCTCAGTTTAACGATGTCCATGGTACCCATTGCCAGACCAGCACCGTTTACCATACAACCGATGTTACCTTCCAGCGCCACGTAGTTCAGTTCCCACTGAGCGGCGTGTGCTTCACGGGAATCTTCCTGGCTTGGATCGCGCATTTCGCGCAGCTCAGGCTGACGGAACAGTGCGTTGCCGTCGGCAGTCAGTTTGCCATCAAGACAAACCAGGTCGCCCTGCTTAGTGATCACCAGCGGGTTAATCTCAACCAGCGCCAGATCGCGCTCGAGGAACAGCGTCGCCAGACCCATAAAGATCTTGGTGAACTGGCTAACTTGCTTACCGGTCAGACCCAGTTTAAACGCCAGCTCGCGACCCTGGTAAGGCTGTGGACCGGTTAACGGATCCAGCGCCATTTTGTGAATCAGGTGCGGGGTCTCTTCCGCCACTTTTTCAATTTCCACGCCGCCTTCAGTCGAAGCCATAAACACCAAGCGACGGGTGCCGCGGTCAACTACCGCGCCGAGATACAGTTCTTTATCGATGTCGGTTGCCGCTTCAACCAGAATCTGGTTCACCGGCTGACCGTTAGCATCAGTCTGATAAGTCACCAGACGTTTACCCAGCCAGTTTTCAGCGAAAGTACGAATATCTTCTTTGCTGTTCACTACCTTCACACCGCCCGCTTTACCACGGCCACCGGCATGAACCTGACATTTTACCACCCACGGGCCTGCGCCGATTTTAGAGGCTGCTTCTTCCGCTTCACGTGGCGTGGTGCAGGCGTAACCGGTAGGAGCCGGCAGGCCATACCGTGCAAACAGCTGTTTCGCCTGGTATTCGTGTAAGTTCATGATGTTCTATCCATTCAGATCTGAAAAGATTTGGCCGGCTTCGCTGTATCTTGCTGCCGATGGCAGCAGAGCACAGAGTGGATAACCGACCACACATAGGGTTGGGCACGGTCAAAACCGTGCCCGACGAGGTTAAACGTCCAGCAGCAGGCGCGCCGGATCTTCCAACATCTCTTTCACTGCCACCAGATAACCGACAGATTCGCGGCCATCGATCAGGCGGTGATCGTAGGAGAGTGCCAGATACATCATCGGCAGGATTTCAACCTGGCCGTTGACCGCCATCGGACGATCTTTGATGGCGTGCATACCAAGAATCGCGCTCTGCGGCGGGTTGATAATTGGCGTCGACATCAGTGAACCAAATACCCCACCATTGGTGATGGTGAAGTTACCGCCGGTCAGCTCGTCTACGGTCAGTTTACCGTCACGACCTTTAACCGCCAGTTCCTTGATTTTCTTCTCGATATCCGCCATGCCCAGCGCATCAACATCACGCAGTACCGGGGTCACCAGGCCGCGCGGTGTGGAAACCGCGATGCTGACGTCGAAGTAGTTGTGGTAAACCACATCTTCGCCATCGATTGACGCATTCACTTCCGGGAAGCGCTTCAGCGCTTCAACCACCGCTTTGATGTAGAAGGACATAAAGCCCAGACGTACACCATGACGCTTCTCGAACGCTTCGCCATACTGCTTACGCAGCTGCATGATTGGCTTCATGTTCACTTCGTTGAAGGTGGTCAGCATCGCGGTGCTGTTTTTCGCTTCCAGCAGACGTTCCGCTACGCGTTTGCGCAGGCGGGTCATTGGCACGCGTTTTTCACTGCGACCGGCCAGTGAAGGTGCTGGTGCCGCTGCGGGTTTCGCTTCCGCTTTTTTATCAGCCGGTTTGCTGTTCGCCAGGTGCTTCTCAACATCTTCACGGGTAATACGACCGCCAACACCGCTGCCTTTAATGGCTGCGGCATCGAGATCGTGCTCAGCGATCAGGCGACGGATCGCCGGGCTGAGTGCATCGTTGCTCTCTTCATCCAGTGCCGCAGTATGGCGCTGAGACGGGTTTGACTCTTTGGTGTCTGATTTAGCAGAGGTCTCTTTGCCGCCGCTATTCCCCTCTTTCAGGCGACCCAGCACCTGACGAGAGGTGACTGTCGCACCCTCTTCTTCCAGGATGGCTTCCAGTACGCCATCCGCAGAAGCGGGCACTTCCAGTACCACTTTATCCGTTTCAATTTCTACCAGTACTTCATCGCGGGTGACCGCATCGCCTGGTTTTTTGTGCCAGGTTGCCACAGAAGCATCGGCAACGGATTCAGGCAGGTCGGGAACGAGAATATCTACGCTACTCATTATCTATCCTTTATTTAATCAACGTTCAGCGCGTCATTAACCAGGTCTTGTTGCTGTTTCTGGTGAACGGACATGTAGCCAACTGCCGGCGAAGCGGATGCTGGGCGACCGGCGTAACGTAATGAAGCCCCAAAAGGCACAACTTCACGGAAGTGGTGCTGACTGCAATACCAGGCACCCTGGTTCAGCGGCTCTTCCTGACACCAGACGAAATCATGCACGTGTGAATACGGCTGCAACGCATCCTGTACCGCTTTGTGCGGGAATGGATACAGCTGTTCAATACGCACAATGGCAACGTCAGTTTGTTCGTTTTTGCGACGCTGCTCTAACAGGTCATAGTAAACTTTACCTGAGCAGAGCACGACGCGTTTCACGCCTTGCGGATCAAGGTCATCAATCTCGCCGATCGCCGGTTTAAAGCCACCGGTTGCCAGGTCTTCCAGGCTGGAAATCGCCAGCGGATGACGCAGCAGCGATTTCGGTGACATCACCACCAGCGGGCGACGCATACCGCGCAGCGCCTGACGACGCAGCATGTGGTAAACCTGTGCCGGGGTGGAAGGCACGCAAACCTGCATATTTTGCTCAGCGCAAAGTTGCAGATAACGCTCCAGACGCGCGGAGGAGTGCTCCGGGCCCTGGCCTTCGTAACCGTGTGGCAGCAGCATCACCAGACCGCACATACGGCCCCATTTCTGCTCACCGGAACTGATGAACTGGTCGATAACCACCTGCGCACCGTTGGCGAAGTCGCCGAACTGCGCTTCCCAGATGGTCAGGGTACGTGGTTCCGCCGTGGCATAACCGTATTCAAACGCCAGTACCGCTTCTTCCGACAGCACGGAGTCCCAGACCTTAAACACGCCCTGACCACTGTGAATATGCTGCAACGGGGTATAGGTTGAACCGTTAGCCTGGTTATGAATTACCGCGTGGCGGTGGAAGAAGGTGCCACGGCCCATATCTTCACCAGAGAGACGGCACGGAATGCCTTCATCGACCAGCGTGGCATAAGCGAGGTTCTCGGCTGCGCCCCAGTCGAATGCCTTATTACCTTCGGCCATCTGCGCACGGTCGTTATAGATCTTCGCCACGCGCGACTGCATCTCAACGCTTTCCGGTACCTGACTGATACGTTTTGCCAGATCCTGCAAACGTTTAAGGTCGAGGGATGCCGGGTAAGCTTCGTCCCAGTCGTGATTCAGATACGGTGACCAGGTGAAGGAGTGCAGGCTCATTGGACGCCATTCAGGCACCACACATTCACCGGCATCCAGCGCATCACGGTACAGGTTGACCATTTCCGTGGCATCTTCCAGGCTGGCCACTTTTTCAGCTTCCAGCTTGTCAGCATACAACTTACGCGGCGTCGGGTGCTTCTTGATCTTCTGGTACATAATCGGCTGAGTTGCACTTGGCTCATCAGCTTCGTTATGACCATGACGGCGATAGCACACCAGGTCGATAAACACGTCACGTTTGAAGGTGTTACGGAAATCCAACGCCAGACGGGTAACGAATGCCACCGCTTCAGGATCGTCAGCATTAACGTGGAAAATCGGTGCCAGTACCATTTTACCGATATCGGTACAGTACTGGGTGGAACGCGCATCTTTCGGATTGGAAGTGGTGAAACCAATCTGGTTGTTAATCACGATGCGAACGGTTCCGCCAACTTCATAACCGCGCGCCTGAGACATGTTCAGGGTTTCCTGAACCACGCCCTGGCCGGTGACAGCGGCATCACCGTGGATGGTGATTGGCAACACTTTATTGCTGCTCGGCTCGTCCAGACGATCCAGACGCGCACGCACAGAACCCATCACTACCGGGCTAACAATCTCAAGGTGAGACGGGTTAAACGCCAGCGCCAGGTGCACCATGCCACCTTCGGTTTCAACGTCAGACGAGAAGCCCATATGGTACTTCACGTCGCCGGTGCCGAGGTGTTCTTTATGCTTACCGGCGAATTCGTCGAACAGATCCTGCGGCTTTTTACCGAGCACGTTAATCAGCACGTTCAGACGACCGCGGTGCGCCATCCCCAGCACCACTTCACGGGTTCCGCTCTTACCGGCATGACGAATCATTTCGTTCAGCATCGGCACCAGCGCATCGCCGCCTTCCAGTGAGAAGCGTTTTGCACCCGGGAATTTCGCACCGAGATAACGCTCCAGACCTTCTGCTGCGGTCAGCTGTTTCAGGAAACCTTTTTTCTCATCGGTGGTGAAGCTAGCATGACCAACCACCGATTCGATGCGCTGCTGAATCCAGCGTTTCTCTTCGGTATTGGTAATATGCATATACTCTGCACCGATCGAACCGCAATAGGTCTGCTTCAGCGCCGCATACAGATCGGCGAGCTTCATGGTCTCTTTGCCGATGGCAAACGAGCCCACATTGAAGCTTTCCTGGAAATCTGCGTCGGTAAGATCGTGGAAGGCAGGATCGAGATCGGCTACCGCATCCTGTTTCCACAGGCCAAGCGGATCAAGGTTTGCTTGCTGATGGCCGCGGAAACGAAACGCGTTAATCAGTTGCAGTACTTTGACCTGTTTGCTGTTGGTATCGGGGTCGGTGACAGAAGAGGTGTAACGCGAAGCGTCTTTCGCCAGACGACGAAAATACTCGCGCGTTGCGGAGTGGAACTGTTCAGGTCTAACCCCAGTGCCAGGAAGCTGCTGGAACATCTCACGCCATGCAGCATCTACAGAGTCAGGATCGGTAAGAAAATCTTCATAGAGCTGCTCTATGTAAGACTGGTTCGCGCCCGCCAGCCAGGAAGAGTCCAGCCAGGGCTTCATCGCGCTGTTCTGCATTGTGATCCCTTAAGCATTTTATGCTTTTTTTCGAGGTTTCATTTTTTGCCGGGTTAACGGCTTGCCGTAGTACAAATACAGTTCAACGATACGAGCATTGTGCGCTATCGGCGCCCGGGCCCGTAAGGGAACCTTTAAAAACGGTCGCAAAAGATGCAAGCGTTTTTAACGGCTTCCTGTTTTTCCGGGAACCCTGCGGTTCCCGGAGGCTGTGCGGTTAAGCGCTTCTCTGCAACAGCATCGACTTAATATGGCCGATGGCGCGCGTCGGGTTCAGCCCTTTCGGACATACGCTCACACAGTTCATAATGCTGTGACAGCGGAATACGCTGAAAGCATCATTTAAATCATCCAGGCGCGCATTGGTTTCCGTATCGCGGCTGTCGATCAGGAAACGATAAGCGGCCAGTAAGCCTGCCGGACCGATAAATTTATCCGGGTTCCACCAGAATGACGGACAAGAGGTCGAGCAACAGGCGCACAGAATACATTCGTACAGGCCATCCAGCTTTTCACGCTGTTCCGGCTGTTGCAAATGCTCACGTGCTGGCGGATTCTCTCCATTATTCAACAGGTAAGGCTTAATCTTCTCATACTGAGCGTAGAACTGGCTCATGTCTACTACCAGATCGCGAATGACCGGTAATCCAGGCAGTGGGCGGATAACAATTTTCTGTTTGCCATTGCCCAGTGCCGAGACCGGCGTGATACACGCCAGACCGTTTTTACCGTTCATATTCAGGCCGTCAGAACCGCAGACCCCTTCACGACAGGAGCGACGGAATGCCAGCGTCGGATCCTTCTCTTTCAGACGCATCAGTGCGTCCAGCAACATCATGTCGCGCCCTTCTTCACTCTCAAGGGTGTACTCCTGCATACGCGGAGCATCGTCAACATCCGGGTTGTAACGATAAATAGAAAATTCGAGTCTCATCTTCTTATCTCCGCAAATTTAGTAAGTACGCGCTTTCGGCGGGAAGGCCTCGCGCAGCTTAGGCTGCATGTTCACCTCACGGCGCGTCATGCTTTCGCTTTGCGGCAGATACAAGCTGTGACATAACCAGTTAGCATCATCACGGTCCGGGAAGTCAAAGCGGCTGTGCGCACCACGACTTTCGGTACGGAAGTTCGCGGATACCGCGGTGGCATAAGCGGTTTCCATCAGGTTATCCAGTTCCAGACACTCAACACGCTGGGTGTTAAAATCGCTGGAGCGGTCATCCAGACGCGCATTTTTCAGGCGTTCACGCAGTGCTTTCAGCTCTTCCAGACCTTTTGCCATCGCATCACCTTCACGGAATACCGAGAAGTTATGCTGCATACAGGATTGCAGGGCTTTGCGCAGCTCCGCCGGATCTTCACCGGTGGTGTTATTGTTCCAGCGGTTCATCCGTGCCAGTGAGGCTTCAATATCTTCCTCCGTCGCATCACGCAGTTCGCCCTGCTGCTGAATGGACTCCTGCAGATGCAGACCGGCAGAACGACCAAACACCACCAAATCAAGCAGCGAGTTACCGCCAAGGCGGTTAGCACCGTGAACCGATACGCAGGCAATTTCACCGACCGCAAACAGGCCAGGGATCACCACATCTTCACCCTGCTCATTGACCGTCAGCGCCTGACCGGTCACTTTGGTCGGAATACCGCCCATCATATAGTGACAGGTTGGAATCACCGGAATCGGCTCTTTTACCGGGTCGACGTGAGCAAAGGTGCGTGACAGCTCCAGAATGCCCGGCAGGCGGGATTCGAGGACGTCTTTACCCAGGTGGTCCAGTTTCAGTTTGGCGTGCGGCCCCCATGGACCATCACAGCCACGGCCTTCACGAATTTCGATCATAATTGAACGCGCCACCACATCACGACCCGCGAGGTCTTTGGCATTAGGCGCATAGCGTTCCATAAAGCGTTCGCCGTGTTTATTCAGCAGATATCCGCCTTCACCACGACAGCCTTCGGTGACCAGCACCCCGGCACCGGCGATACCGGTCGGGTGGAACTGCCACATTTCCATATCCTGCACTGGCACACCCGCACGCAGCGCCATGCCGACGCCGTCACCGGTATTGATATGGGCGTTGGTAGTCGACTGATAGATACGGCCTGCCCCACCGGTCGCCAGCACTGTGGCGCGCGCTTTAAAGTAGACCACTTCGCCATCTTCAATATTCAGCGCGGTACAACCGACAATGGCACCGTCAGCGTTTTTCACCAGATCCAGCGCATACCATTCGGAGAAGATGGTGGTTTTGTTTTTCAGGTTCTGCTGATACAGGGTATGCAGCAAGGCGTGACCGGTACGGTCAGCCGCTGCGGCAGTACGTGCAGCCTGCTCGCCACCGAAGTTCAGTGACTGGCCGCCGAACGGACGCTGGTAAATACGGCCATCGTCCAGACGGGAGAACGGCAGACCCATATGTTCCAGTTCCAGAATCGCTTCCGGGCCGGTTTTACACATATATTCGATCGCGTCCTGGTCACCGATATAGTCGGAACCTTTGACGGTGTCATACATATGCCATTCCCAGTTATCCTCGTGGCTGTTACCCAGCGCAACGGTAATACCGCCCTGAGCAGACACGGTGTGGGAACGAGTTGGAAAAACTTTTGATAACAGGGCACAGCTCTGGCCCGATTGGGAAATCTGTAGCGCGGCACGCATGCCTGCACCACCTGCGCCGATAACAACGGCGTCAAATTCTCTGACTGGCAATTTCATTAAGCACCCCACACCACAACAGTTCCATAAATCGCATAGACCAACAGCGCAACCACGACCACCAGCTGCAACATTAAGCGCAGCGCAACCGGCTTAACGTAGTCAGTCAGCACCTGCCACATCCCAATCCAGCCATGTACCAGGATGGATAACAGGGTCAGCAGCGTGAACACTTTGGTAAATGAGGAGGCGAAAAATCCACGCCAGATGTCATACGTCAGCGTATCGGACACCACCAGGAAACCGAGGATATAGAGCACATAGAGGGTAATAACCATGGCAGCAGCGCGTAACAGCAACCAGTCATGTACGCCGTTGCGCCCCAGTGCAGAAGCATTGCTTACCATACGAGGACTCCAGCCAGAATTGAAAGCACGACAGTGATACCAAAAGCCACCTGAGCAGAACGCGTACCAATTTGTAAGGTTTCGCCCAGGTAACCAAAATCCATCAGCATATGGCGGATGCCACCGGCAATGTGATATGCCAGCGCGGTAAGAATGCCCCACACGATGAATTTAACAATAAAGCTGTCCATAACGGCGGATGCCTGCAGGAAGCCTTCGGGTGATGAGAGAGAGAGACCAAGTAGCCAAAGCAGAATGCCGACCGCCACAAAGGTGATCACGCCGGAGACGCGGTGGAGAATGGACGCTATTGCAGTAACGGGAAACCGGATCGTAGTGAGATCCAAGTTGACAGGTCTTTGTTTTTTCACGGTTTTGCCCACACAGCTTTTCTTATTTTGCTTCCTCCGGTCCTGAAGGGGGGTCAGACAGCGTTAACAATAAAGCACTGCGCCAGGCACTTAAACTACAACGTCCAGTGTCAAAACGACGCGTATGAAACGCTGGGTGGCTCCTACTGCAGGGTGTTCCGGAGACCTGGCCGAAGTATAGGGGGATCACAATCTGATTACAATTCCCCTACAATCTCTTTGGTATAATTTAGGTCGAACAGTGATCAACCTCACGATTTTCACAATTTATACAAATTTAATTATCTGATTTGACAAAAGTTCAACATTCCTGTTACAAACGAACGATTGAAAATCCTGTGATGCACAAAAGTTATGGGGATACACTTTCCCCTAAGCACAAGTTATGTAACAGTGATTAAGTGAGCTACCCGAAAGCATCAGGTAAAGGTTACGAGAAAATAATGACTAGACCGGATCTTTAACAACCGTGTAACGCAGCATTTCATGCCTGCCGGACCCTCGCTTGTACGCGCCCATCGCTCTGTACCCTGCAAGATAAAATATGCCACAGAGTCGATAGACTGCATCTCTTCGCAGGCAACCCAAGGTATGATGGCCAATCAGGTGTCAAAGATCCCTACAAATAAGGCGCTAAGGAGACTGTAAATGGCTGATAAAAAAGCGACACTAACCCTGGAAGGCGAAGCTCCGATTGAGCTGGACGTACTGCATGGTACGCTTGGTGAGAACGAAATCGATATCCGCACCCTGGGTTCAAAAGGCCTGTTCACGTTTGACCCTGGCTTTACTTCTACTGCATCCTGCGAATCCAAAATTACCTATATCGACGGTGATGAAGGAATTCTGCTGCACCGCGGTTTCCCGATTGACCAGTTAGCTTTGCACTCCAACTACCTGGAAGTCTGCTATATCCTGCTGAACGGCGAAGCGCCGACGCAGGCTCAGTTTGATGAATTCCGTACCACTGTAACCCGCCACACCATGATTCATGAGCAGATTAATCGTCTGTTTATGGGCTTCCGTCGTGATTCCCATCCAATGGCGGTAATGTGCGGTGTGACCGGTGCGCTGGCGGCGTTTTACCACGACTCTTTAGATGTGAATATCGAGCGCCATCGTGAAATCGCCGCATTCCGCCTGCTGTCGAAAATGCCGACCGTCGCGGCGATGTGCTACAAATATTCCATTGGCCAGCCGTTTGTTTATCCACGTAATGACCTCTCCTACGCGGGTAACTTCCTGAATATGATGTTCTCTACCCCGTGCGAAGAGTACAAGGTCAACCCGGTGCTGGAACGCGCCATGGACCGTATTCTGGTGCTGCATGCCGATCACGAGCAGAATGCCTCTACCTCAACGGTACGTACCGCCGGTTCTTCCGGTGCTAACCCGTTTGCCTGTATCGCGGCAGGTATCGCTTCTCTGTGGGGACCGGCGCACGGTGGTGCCAACGAAGCTTGCCTGCGGATGCTGGAAGAGATCAGCAGCGTTGATCATATTCCTGAGTTTGTTAAACGTGCGAAAGATAAAAATGACTCTTTCCGCCTGATGGGCTTCGGCCATCGCGTTTACAAAAACTACGATCCCCGTGCGACCGTAATGCGTGAAACCTGCCATGAAGTGCTGAACGAGCTGGGTATGAAAGATGACCTGCTGGAAGTGGCGATGGAGCTGGAACATATCGCGCTGAACGACCCGTACTTTATCGAGCGTAAACTCTATCCTAACGTCGATTTCTACTCCGGCATTATTCTGAAAGCGATGGGTATTCCTTCCTCCATGTTTACCGTGATCTTCGCGATGGCGCGTACCGTTGGCTGGATTGCTCACTGGAAAGAGATGCACGACGACGGCATTAAAATTGCCCGTCCGCGTCAGCTGTATACCGGTTACGATAAGCGGGAATTCTCCTCACAGCTTAACAAAAAGTAACCGTTGCCAGAGCAGCATTCGCGCTGCCTGCGGACGATAATCAGTACGGGAGCCAGGCGGCTCCCGTACTGCATTTCGGCCTGCTGCGTTAATTTTTGTGACCAACGATTACCCCTGACACGGTGCTGTTATCGCTGGCAGCCGGGACACCAGTAAAAAGGCCGCGATGACAGCGTACTTTTCTCGATAGTCGTGCCGCAACGTTCACAGGGTTTACCGCTGCGATGAAACACCTTAAAACGGAAGGCCGCGCCGTGATGAACGTTTTCATCCATCGTGCCGCGCATCTGATAAGAGTGACGAGGAATGGCCAGCAAGGCTTCGGCAAAGGCCGCCAGTTGCTCTGGCGCTAAATCCTGCGCTTTATGCTGTGGCAACAGCTGTGCCTGCCAGAGAATCTCGGCCCGCAGATAGTTGCCCAGTCCGGCCAGAAACGCCTGATCCAGCAATAATCCACTGAACTGCCGCCGCCGAAAGCGCGCCGACAGCAGTCTTTCTGCTACCTGTTCCGGGGTCAGCGTCATATCCAGCACATCCGGCCCGACCCGTTGCAAAAACGGATGCGTCGCCAGCGTCTCACTGTTCAGCAGCTCAATATCCGAGGCGCTGTACAATAAAATCGCCTGATCTTCACTGGCCAGCCGCACGCGTAATACGCGTTTGGTGGCTGGCTCCGCGCCAGTGTTTACCACCCGCCAGACACCGTACAGCTGATTGTGGCTGTACAAAGTCAGGCCATTGGAAAAGTGGGTCAGCAGTGCTTTACCACGCGTTTCAATCGCCGTCACCTGCTCACCCAGCAGCGCTGGTTCGTAAGTTTTCAGTTGTGGGAAAGCAAACCAGACATCCGTCAGCTTTTTCCCCAGAATCGCGCGCTCCAGCTTATCCGCCGCCCGTCGAATCTCCGGCCCTTCTGGCATAACCACTCCCTGCTTTAATACGTTGCACCGCCCATCAGCGGATAAATCTGTTCGCCATTAAATGACGCAGATGCGGCAATCCCTGCTTTTTTCATTGCCCCTTTAAAGGAACATCAGAAAATACAGCAGAAATACGTTAACGATTAACATTAGCACGCCGGTTGGCAGCTGAGCTTTGATCACCCCATTACGATCGGGTAATTCCAGCAGTGCAGCAGGCACCAGATTATAGTTGGCCGCCATCGGCGTCATCAGCGTGCCACAGTAACCGGAGAACATCCCGATAGCCGCCATCACCGCCGGATTGCCGCCATGCTGCAATACCAGAATCGGAATACCAATACCGGCGGTGACAATCGGGAAAGCGGCAAAAGCGTTGCCCATCACCATCGTCAGCAATGCCATACCGATAACGTAGGTCGCCACCGCCACAAAGCGATTATCAACCGCCAGATAGCTTTCCGTCAGATGAGAAATTGCGCTGCCGACACCCGCAGTGGTAAACAGCAGGCCAAGCGTCGCGAGGATCTGCGGCAGAATAAATGCCCAGCCGATGGAGTCAAGCAAGCGCCGCGCTTCCTGTAGCGACTGCGCCGGCGCTTCGCGCGTCAGTTTCAGCGCCACCAGCCAGCCGACGATACAGCCCACGGTCATCGAGAACAGCGTAATCAGCGTTGAGTGATTACCTTCACCAAAAAAGGCTTCTTTTAAGCCGGGAATATTATTAAACGACAATACACCGATCACCGTCACCACCGGAATCGACAGCGCCGGCAGGAACAATTTATTACCCAGTCGACTGGCGCTTTCTTTACGCTGCTCATCGGTACGTTGATGGTAACGACCCAGCTTAACGCCGCCAAAACCGGCGATTAGCGCCATAATCACCACCAGCACGCCGACGCTAATATGCAGCCAGCGCCGGCCCTCTGCGGCGGATCCGGCAAACTGATTCATCAGCGAATACGCCCAGTCTCCGATCAGAAATACCAGACCATACAGCCCCCAGAACAACCCGGTGGTCAGACGACGTGGGTTCGCCTTGTCGCGCCATGACATGATCGCCACGATCAGCAGGATCACCCCGGCCAGCCAGAAAAGATACTGTTGCTGGAACATTAGCGGTCTCCTTTTGCTTGCAGCGCTTGCGTATTCAGAGACGCCAGTTCAGCGGCGAGGGTTTTATCCAGCCGATGTAAACGCACGGCATGAATAATAAAGGCGCAGATAGCGGTCGGAATGCCCCACAGCGCGATATGCAGCGGCTCGGTCTGAATCCCGCCGGACTCCAGCATAAAGTTATGCATAAAGATAATCGCCCCAAAGGCGACAAAGATATCTTCGCCAAAGAACAGGCCGACGTTATCGGTCGCCGCCGACATGGCGCGCAGACGGTAGCGCACCTGCGGCGGCAGCTCGCCATAGCGGCTCTGCGCCGCCCCTTCCGCCATCGGTGCCAGCAGCGGACGCACCATCTGCGGATGGCCGCCGAGGCTGGTTAAGCCCAGCGCCGCAGTAGCTTCACGCACGAACAGATAAACAATCAACAAGCGGCCGGAGGTGGCGCTTTTGATATGGGCAATCCAGCTCTGCGCCCGCTCTTTCAGACCATGGCGCTCCACCAGGCCAATCACCGCCAGCGGCAGCAGCAGAATTAACGCCAGGTTACGGGTATTCAGAAAGCCGGATCCCAGCTTTTCCAGAATGGACTCAATCGGCATATGGGCGGCAACACCGGTAATAATACCGGCGGCAATCACCACCAGCACCGGATTAAAGCGCAGCAGAAAGCCGATAATGATTGCCGCGATGCCGATCAGCGGCCAGAGATTAACAGCAGTTTCCATAAGGACTCCCCCGAAAATAATAAAAACTCTCCGGCCAGACAGCCGGAGAAAATAAACAAAAATAATTATTGGCTGGTCACGGTGATCTGCTGCTCCGCAAAGGCTTCACGCAGGCGACGGGCAAACGCCAGCGCATGGGCACCGTCGCCATGCAGACAGACGCTGTCTGCCCGCACCGCAACCTCTTCACCGCTGATGCTCTGCACTTTACCGTGCATCACCATATTCAGCGTCTGCTGAATGGCTTGAGATTCGCTGTCGATCATTGCACCTGGCTGACTGCGCGGCACCAGCGTACCCTCGGCCTGATAGCCACGGTCAGCAAACACTTCCTGACGCGCCGCCAGACCCAGCCGCTCAGCGGCACGGATCAGTTCGCTGTTCGCCAGCCCGACCAGTATCAACGTCGGATCGACCGCTTGCACCGCGCGGGCAATGGCGTCCGCCAGTTGCGCATCCACCGCCGCCTGGTTATACAGCATGCCGTGCGGCTTCACATGCGCCAGCCTGCCGCCTTCACTCTCAACAATCGCTTTCAATGCGCCGATTTGATACACCACCTGCGCGTATACCGTCTCGGGCGGCAGCTGCATGGCGGTGCGGCCAAAGTTTTCCCGGTCGGGGAAGCTCGGATGCGCGCCGATCGCCACGCCGGACTCCAGCGCCCAGCGTACCGACTGCAACATAGTTTCTGCATCACCGGCATGGAAACCACAGGCGATATTGGCGGAAGTGACCAGTTGCAACAGCTGACGATCGCTGCCGCTGCCTTCACCGAGATCGGCGTTAAGATCAACTTTCATCTGCTAATCCCCAGGCCATCTGATCGATCACGTGCTGCTGCTGCTGTTTTGCTTTCAGCGCTTCATCCAGCGTGCAATGAACAAAATGCATCGGCTCGCCGAGGCGAATTTGCGCCAGATGATAGAGATCCGCTTCGATCACGCAGGCAATACGCGGATAACCGCCGGTGGTTTGTGCATCAGACATCAACACAATCGGCTGACCGTTTGGCGGTACCTGAATCACACCTGGCAACAGACCGTGCGACAGCAGCTCACGGTCGCTGTCACGCGCCAGCGTACGCCCCTGCAAGCGGTAACCCATGCGGTTACTTTGCGGGCTAAGCTTCCAGCCGGTGCGCCAGAACGCTTCCTGCGATTCACGGCTGAATTCGTGATATTCCGGGCCAGGCAACGCGCGTAGACGATTTCCCCACAGCAGCTGACGCACGCCCGCCGCTTTGCGGAAGCGATGGGTCGGCTGTCCCAGTGGCAACTGGTCGCCATCTTCAACCCGACGGCCGTGCTGACCGCCAAAACCGGCTTTCAGATCGGTACTGACAGAACCCAGCAGCGGCGGCAGATCAAATCCACCGTCCAGCGCCAGATAGCTGCGCATACCGTGTGCCGGCATCGCCAGCGTCAGCTTTTGCCCGGCTTTCACCGGCGTACGCCAGCCGGTCCACACCGGTTTACCATCAATAGTGGCGTTGCATCCGGCACCGGTCAGCGCTATCCAGCCGTCTCGGCCAAATTCGGCGCTAAACTGGCCAAGGGTAATCTCCAGCACCGCGCTATCCTGTGGGTTACCCACCAGCAGATTAGCGGTTTTCATTGCCGGAATATCCAGTGCACCACTCAGGCCAATGCCATACTGACGCCAGCCGGTGCGGCCCGCATCCTGAATTGAGGTACTGATTCCGGCACGAAAAATGGTCAGCATACGCCCTCCTTTTGTGGCACAAAGCGAATGCTGTCGCCGGGGCGCAGCAAGGTTGGTGGTTGATGCTGCGGATTAAACAGCGGCAGATCGCTTCGGCCAATCAGCTGCCAGCCGCCTGGCGAGGCCAGCGGATAAATCCCGGTCTGACTGCCGCCAATCCCCACCGATCCGGCCGGAACCCTCACGCGTGGCTCAGCGCGACGCGGGGTATGCAGACGGTTGTCCAGCCCACCCAGATACGGGAAGCCCGGCTGAAAACCGATAAAATAGACCACATAATTCGCCGAGGCGTGTAATTCCACTACCTGCTTCGCCGTCAGTTGATGATGGCGCGCCACCTCTTCCAGGTCGGGACCCGCCTCACCACCATAAATCACCGGAATGTCAATCTGGCGCGACTCAGGCAACACCGCCTCGCTCTCTTCCCACCAGTTTTGCAGACGTTCAATCGCATCCAGTGCGGTCTGTTGCGGGTTATGCAACACCACGGTTAAATTGTTCATGCCGGGAATGGTTTCCACCACTTCCGGGTAACTCTTAAGGCGCTCGCTCAGCCCCCAAATACGTTGCTGACTTGCAAGGGATACCGGGGGATCCAATTCAAGCACTACCGCGCGTTCCCCTAACAGGTAACAGCGTGCTCGTTGCAATATGCACCTCCTGACAGACTAAAAGTGACATACCCTCACAGCCTGGTATTGCAGCAATACCAGGCTAATTGGATATAAGCTTATTCATTTAAGACAAACAGTTATGCTTAACTACTCTATGAGTGTCAATCAATTTACTGCCTCACTTCCGGCAGAAGTGAAGCAGTAACAGAGAGAAAATCAGGCGGGATTGTCGATATCTATAAAGGTGACGTCAAGTCCATGGTTTTCCGCCAGCCACTCGCCCAGCGCTTTAATCCCTGCGCGTTCAGTGGCATGGTGACCCGCAGCAAAAAAGTGCAGACCGTTTTCGCGCGCGCTGTGAATGGTTTTTTCCGAGACTTCCCCGGTGATAAAGGCATCAACACCAAATTCTGCCGCGTCATCAATAAAGCCCTGCCCACCGCCGCTGCACCAGGCAATACGGCGGATATGCTGCGGCGCATTGTCGCCACAGTGCAGCGGCGTGCGGCCGAGGACGTCAGTAATACGCTGCGCCAGCTGCTCGCCGGTCAGCGCTTCTTTCAGTTCCCCCCACGGCACCAGCGGCATAATCTCACCGCGTACCTCAATTTCCAGCAATTTCGCCAGTTGGGCGTTATTGCCGAGCTGCGGATGGGCATCCAGCGGCAAATGCCAGCCATAAAGGTTAATATCATTGGCCAGCAGCGCCTTCAGGCGATTGCGCTTCATCCCCTTAATCACCGGCGCTTCGTTTTTCCAGAAGTAGCCGTGATGCACCAGCACCGCATCGGCCTGCTGACGCACCGCCTCATCCAGCAACGCCTGACACGCCGTGACGCCAGTTATGATTTTCTTTACCTCGTCGCGACCTTCCACCTGCAAACCATTCGGTGCGTAATCGCTAAATGCTGCGGTGTTGAGCTGCTGGTTGACGATCTGTTCCAGTTCGGAATTGCGCATTGTTTTACCTGCCTATTTTCTTGCTGCCTCAAAGGCTTCCAGTGTCCTCTTTCGTGCTTCCTTATGGTCTACCAAAGGCTCGGGATAATCGAGTTTTTGCTGATTTTTCTTTGCCCACTGCTGTGGCTGATGGATGGCTTCGTCGGGCACTTGCTGCAATTCCGGCAGCCAGTGGCGAATAAACTCACCTTTAGTATCAAAGCGTTCGCCCTGTGTGGTCGGGTTAAAGATGCGAAAATAGGGAGCCGCATCGGTGCCGGTGGACGCCGCCCACTGCCAGCCGCCGTTATTCGCCGCCAGATCGCCATCGATCAGCTGCGACATAAAATAACTTTCGCCTTCACGCCAGTCGATCAGCAGATCTTTCACCAGAAAACTGGCGGTAATCATCCGCAGACGGTTATGCATCCAGCCCAGGGTATTGAGCTGGCGCATGGCAGCATCGACAATCGGATAACCGGTTTTACCCTGCTGCCAGGCCTTCAGCTGACGATCATCCTTGCGCCATTGCACCTTTTTGGTCCAGCGGGTAAAAGGCTGATGACGGCACAGCGCCGGATACGCCACCAGTAAATGACGATAAAACTCACGCCAGATCAGCTCGTTCAGCCAGATAAAGCTATCGTCACCTTCCAGCGCCTTAGGATGCTGTTTTAATAGGCGATGCAGGCACTGACGCGGCGATAACACGCCGGTCGCCAGATAGACCGACAACCTGCTGGTGCCGTCTGTCGCAGGGAGATCGCGCTGGCCGGGATATTCCATCACCGTTTGCTGGCAGAAGTGCCGCAACTGTTTAATCGCCGCCTGCTCGCCAGCAGGGAAAAGCTGTTGATCGTATGACTGACGCGGATAATCGAATGGCTCCAGCCGGGGTGATGTTTTCAGCGGTGCGCCCTCACGCGCTTGCGGCGCGGGCACGCACTCCGGCAAGCCCTGTAACAGGCGTTTGACAAAGGCTTTGCTGAACGGCGTAAACACTTTGTACATCTCGTGATTGCCGGTCTGCACGCTTCCGGGCGGTAACAACAGGCTGTCATCAAATCCCTGCGCAATAATATCCTGATCAAACAACACTTTTTCCACTGCCGCATCGCGTTGTCGTTCATTAACTTCATACTGATAGTTATAGAACAGGCGATCAACCTGATGCTGCTGACAAAATTCAGACAGCTGTTCTGTCGACGCTGCAAAATCATCGCATTGTAAATAGTGCAGCGGGATACCGCGCTCGGCCAGCTGCTGCTGAAGCAACTGCAAATTGTCATAAATAAACGCAGCCTGGCGCGCAGCCATCTGATGTTGCTGCCACTGCCCCGGTGTGGCAATAAACAGCGCGATGACGTTAGCTTTCGTGTCGCGGCACGCCGCATACAGCGCGGTATTATCATTGATGCGCAAATCATTACGCAGCCAGACCAGATGGGTGGTCATAAAACTCCTGCCGTGTTAGTGGCCGTAGCGCAAACGCAGCGCTTCCGGATAGGGCTCGAAATAACGCTGTTGCGCCAGATAAGCATCCGGAAATTCGGCCATATAGTGTTTCAGTAAAGTAATCGGTGCCAGCAGTGGCTGGATACCCTGACGATAACGGTCAATCAACGCGGCCAGCTCCTGGCGCTGTGGCGAAGTCAGTTGCTTACGGAAATAGCCTTGCACATGCATCAGCACATTGGTGTGATTGCGGCGCGTGGCCTGCTGCGCCAGCAGGCTCATCAGGCGGTTACGATATTCAACCGCGTACTGCTCCAGCGAATCCCATTGATCTATCGCCGCCACAAAACGGCCAAGCTCGCGATATTGTGGCTGAGAGTGCGCCAGCAGCAGCAGCTTATAACGGCTGTGAAACGCCACCAGCCCGTGTCGGGTCAAACCCGTCTTGCACAGCTGATTAAACTCATACAGCGCATACACTCGCTCGACAAAGTTTTCACGAATAGCATCGTCATGCAGACGACCATCTTCTTCCACCGGCAGCCAGGGAATTTCGCGCATCAGCTCGCGAGTAAAAACGCCCACCCCGGCTTTACGATTGTTATTGGTCGCGGATTCATAAACCCGCACCCGCTCCATACCGCAGCTTGGCGATTTGGCACAAACGATATAGCCGCACAGATGGTGTAGATGCGCCACCTTCTCCGCCGAGAATGCCTGCATCTGGTCAGTAATATCTTCTCCGCCCTCTTTGCTATAGCAAAGGGCGATCTCATCCTGTTGCGCTTTCACCAGCCGCAGCGCCGGACGCGGCGTACTTAAACCTATCGCGATTTCAGGGCACACCGGTTCAAAGCGCACAAAGGGAGCGAGTTCATCAGTGGCGAAGGCAAAACGTTTATGGCCGCCGTCAAACCGGACGCTGTCACCCAGCAGACATGCACTGATTCCTACCGGAATTTTTTCGCTCATAGTTGTACAACCTCTAAAATCTTGTAGAGGTTTTAAGTGTAGCTGAAACTGCGGGCGGTGACACGGGAAGGATCACGTCAGAGGAAGATTCGTTATGCAGTATAGTGGGATACCGACCGCAACGCGGCGATCGCAGCACCTCAGCGCTCTACCTGTCCGGCAAGTGGCTGAGAGAAGCGTGGGTTCAGGGGGGCTGATCCTGAGCATGGAAGCTAAAAACAAAAAGTCGGAAGGATCGTTTAGATCACTTCCGGCTTATTTTTATCTGGTGATCATAATATCTGGATGCCTTTATAATTTTATAAAATCTGAAAGATTTTCATCACCAAATTTGTCGCGACGCCCTTCCACCAGGTTAATTGCATGCGTGATAAACTTGAATAATTATTTTAATTCAGAGATATATACTTGTCATGAAATTTCCTGAAGAGAGACTAATTCACTGTCTTCATTCTCATATCCATAAATTTTCATAGTGCTTCTCGTGACTGGTTAAAATAATTGTAGTGAAGCATTGTTTTTCTGCTCTGGTACTTGCTGAAACCTAAACTCCGCACAGCAGCATCAACTGGTAGCAGGGAGCAGAGCCTATCGATAACGCATGAAGGAGCGTTCCGTTCCCTTTTGACTCCTGCTGTTTTATATACTTACATTAACCCATCGTTCATCTATATAAGGATTAATTGATTCTATAGTTAGAAATTCGGACTCACAATAAATTTCAAAGTCTTAATTTTCAATTAAAATAGTTGCCATCCCAGGTAAAGAGTTTACTTTTGGATCGCAGAAAAAAAATACTCTTCGCCTCTCGCGCCTGAATTTTTCACCCCGTCAAATCCCGGCACCAAATTAATTGCACTATAACCATGACCTTCCCATTTTTTGGGATATTTCTTCGAAACCCCTTTTTATATTGAAAGAGAACCTTACTGAAAAGTGATCAAAAAATGAAAATCCAGTAAATTCTGCGTTACATATATCTAAACCTCCATCAAACATATGAGCTATTTTTTCTTTGCGTAGAGCATTATCAAACCACATATTAATACCTTACTAAAAGTTGTAATGTCCGTGAGTGCTAAAAACACTTCCGGTAGTTGAAATGTTACCTGTTCCTGGTTCCAACGGCCTTACATTAAAGTGGGGTTCAGCGCCATGTAAAGGGGTTGCTTTAGCATGCCCTAAACTAGGTTCCTGAATAACGACAGTTGAACCATTTCTTTCTTTGTAATGGTATTGCCGGGTTTATACAGGAATACCATTTTTACCACGCACAAAGCCATCATAACCATCACCCAATTTAGCTCGGCTAACTTCAAAGGGATGCTGACTGCTAGGTATCCCGGCATCACGTCCAGACGTCTGGCCTGTCTGAACGAATCCCGCCGACTTACACCCTCATAGGCTGTTTTCTTACCAGGTGTACATCTCGTTAAACCAATGGATCAATCCAGCTTAACGGATTCGGCGCATACGCATACAGATTCAGCCCGCCCGCCATCACAATCGGCTCATGTAACGCAAAAGTACCGACAGTTGTATCGTACGATAACTTTCGGTTTTAAATTACCCTCATTTTTTACATCATAGCCAAAAATTCCCTCTTCATCTAACCAAAACTATTTTATCAATACAGAAATAAAATATGGCTAGCTCAAATTTTAATCCCCTGGTTTTTCCCAGTATTTTATTTTTTCCATTTCCCTTTCAAGATCTCCCATATCATCATCTCCGATATCATTATTAAAATTCTTGCTTAATATTTTTCTCACATTAGCTAGCTGTTCAACCAACTGGTTATGATCAATGAAACTTGCGATCTCCTTTTCATATCCCTCCCTATTAACTTCACTGTCATAGTAATATCGAGCGATATTTCTCATTGATATTAAGGAAAAATTAACCACGGTCAAAACCTCTACTAATTCTTTACCAGATATGGTTATTTCTTCATTTTCTCTCTGCATGTCTTTTCCTTTTATTTCCTTTGAATAATTTCAGGGTTTTTTAGAAAAACATCACCTTTTACAGTTAACTCTTTCGTATGATAAGCTGGATTAACCTTCCACTCTAATAACTCAGTAGGAACATCGGTTTCAACATAATCACGTCCTCGCCCTTCCTTAATTCTATATTTTGTTTCGGCCTATAATTGATTTAGTGGTTTTTTATTGGCCAGCTCGACATAAACACGATTATTATCCTGTGCTTTTATCATACCGCTTTCTTTAATCGCAGTTGAACCCTTACGGTTTGTGTAATGTCGAACACGCGTGCAACTCAATCCCAATGGATCAATCCAGCTTAACGGATTCGGCGCATACTGGTAAAGATTCAGCCCGCCTGCCACCCCAATCGGATTAAAGGGACGATCCCGACGCCATCGTACTTTTTAATACACTTAACTTTCTGATGGCGCTGGCTTTTCAGAGGATTTTTCGCACCAAGAGCCGCCAGCCCCGACGTGCACTTTTGCCCCCGGACATGCTATCGCCATAACGGGCAGCTAAAAAAATAGTCGGGAAGATCTTTTCAGCTATTATTTGAAACATATCTAATTATTTATCTCATTAATTTTTTGTTTCCATACATTCATCCAATTTTTTTCTATTTCTGATGAATAGTTCTTAATAGTGTAAAGATCACCTTCATCTTTATGTGATAAAAAACACTGATCAACACAATTAACCAGCCAGGATAAAAAATCCTTTACCTCTGCATCACTTCCATTCTCCTTTATAAATAATATAGAGTTATCAATCAAGTCATCCAATAAAGAAGGATAGAAAAATCTTTCCTCAAACAATGAGAAACAAAAAGTACCCTCAATAAGATCATTTCTGTTTTTAAGGATTTCTTCTTTAAGAGCAATATTCATCTAACACCCCGGCCCCTTTCTTTTAGCTGCTTTCCCGGATTTTCTCTCATTATAAGAGCCATCTAAATTAAAGACACCCTTAGACTTATCCAATGCAGAAAATGTCTCATAATGATCTTTATGCAAATTATCCAAATAGAAATAATCTCCGTTTTTAAAGGTAGCATCACCAATTTTAACTTTGGATGTAATTTTATAAATCTCAGCCCCCTGATATTTCTTTCCAGTTGTCTGAGCTGCATCGCCAATAATATCTATAAAACTTAAACCCAGTGGATCGATCCACATTAAAGGGTTTGGCGCATACTGGTAAAGATTCAGCCCGCCTGCCACCCCAATCGGATCCGGCTGGGTAAAACGCGCGCAGTCGGGATCGTAGTAGCGGAATAAATTGTAGTGAAGCCCGGTTTCCCTGTCGAGGTACTGGCCCTGCATCCGCAGGTTCTGCGCAAAGTCCGCCGCGTCCTGCCGCGTCTCGCGCAGCAGTTTGCCCCACGCGCCGTTGCTGCCCCGCCAGCGCACCGCGCCCGATTCGTCGGTCAGCGTTTCCGGCGTGCCGTCCGGCCGGCAGTGGTACCAGTAAATCTCCGGGTTCTCCGCCCCGTCAATCCGCGCCAGCGGCTCATAACTCTGCGGCCCGGCGTACACCCAGGTCAGCGGCACCCCGTCGACGATTTCCTGCAGCAGCCGCAGCCCCTGCTGCGGCCCGCCGCCGTGCGGGTGCGTGACGGCGCGCAGCAGCCGCCCGCCCGGCGAGTGATAAAAGCGGGTGACGCCGTCCGCGCCGTGGCGCGCGCTCAGCAGCCCGCGCGCGTCGTACTCATACCGTTCGCTGAGGGGCGACGCACCGTCCGCCAGCAGCGTGCGGGATATCAGCCGCCCGGCGGCGTCGTGCCGGTACGCGGTGGTGACGCCGTCGGGCGCGGTTTCGCCCGCCGGCAGGCCGCCCGGCCCCCACCGGAAAAGGTGGCGCG